>ERZ795051.258-NODE-258-length-84364-cov-24.317202_pt1 | contig 84364 bp, 70 predicted proteins | sample MGYA00375135_ERZ795051 | MGnify/ENA primary metagenome ERZ795051 (study PRJEB30180, sample SAMN05720222) | activated sludge metagenome | isolation source: Anaerobic digester | place: Japan | collected 2015-05-26 ... | reverse complement strand
GGTGAGATCATTGCCCGCTTCTATCCTGCTGTTATCAGCAGCATAGGCCTCTGCCGTATTCGTGATGATCGTGGCACTGTCTCCTGCAGGTCCGCCCAAGAACCCTCCGGAGCCCGCGCTCAGGTTGGCGCCGATAAAGGGCTTTTCAACACGGTTGGTCGCATCCACGAGGATGTCGTTCCCTGCCAGGATGTCCGCGTCCTGCCCGAGGAACGCTTGTGTGGTCGAGGCAACCATGTTGCCGGTCCTTGAGCCGTTGCTCCCCACGAACCCGTAGCCGGTGCTGTCTCCTTGGGCGTTGAAGATGACATCGGATGATGCGGTGACCGAGATGTCTTCATCGGCGCTTATCTGTGCCGCCTCATCATCGTTCCCCGCCAGATAGGCGCTCACCGTGTTCGTCACATTCGTGCCGGCGCTGGCCGATGCCCCCGCGATGAGGCCTCCGGAGCCTCCGTAGGTCGTTGCATATGCATCGCTCTTTCCCCGGGCGTTTACGTCTATGGATTCTGCAGAGAGGGAAACGTCTTCGTCTACATGGGCGCTCACGGTGTTGGTGATCGTGGTTGAGGATGCGTTGTTCCCGATGGCTGCCAGGGAGTATGATTTCCCGTTCACGTCCGATACGACCTTTCCGGAATAGCTCTTGGCGAGGATCGTAAGGTCTTCCCCGGCTTCGACCTCGGCGTCCTTCCCGATATACGCATCGACCGTCCAGTAGCTGGTCGCGGTTGCCGACGGACTGACGTAGCTTACGAAAAGGCTCCCTCCGACCGCGTCGTTTTCGGCCTTGATGAGTCTCGCCAGCTCCACGCCGCTGAGGTCATGATTCCCGAAGGCCCTGACGGAGATAGTATCCCCGGCTGAGACGGCTGATTCCTCGCCGCCCTCGATATACGCCTTCACCACCGGTTTTGCCGAAGCCTCAACCACGCCGGCTCCGACCGCAACCGCACCGAAGTTGTCCCCCCAGGTGTATGCCGTGCTGCTCACGTCCGCCTGCGATGTGACGATGAGATCCTGCTCGAGGGCGATCCGGGCGTCCAGGCCGATGGCTGCCGTTACGGTGGGATTGACGCTGGAATCCGCTTCGTTGTATCCGCCTGCAATGATGCCGCCTGCCAGGTGTTTGGAGTCCGTGTCAGCCTTGCCGGTTGCAGAGGCCGAGATGTCGAGGCTGTTCACGGTCCCCTCCTCCGATGTTCCGATCCTGACGCCGTCATCTGCATAGGCCGATGTCGAGCCGTCCGAATCCACCTCGGCATAGGAGACGCCGATGGGCATCAAGCCGGATATCGTTCCTTCCAGACTCTTGGCCTTGTCGTCCGTGCTGGACCGTGCCGACACGGAAACGGTGTCGGCACGGTTGATAGCCACGTTCTTGCCGATATGGGCATCGACCAGATAGTCGTTGTCTGTGTAGCTCACCGCTCCCGAGACACTCACAAAGGCGGACAGGCCGCCGGCAAAGGCCTGGTTGAGGGTCTTTTCGTCGAGGCTCGCAGAAATGTCGATGTTGCCTGCTGCATTGATGGAAGAGGTGTGACCGGGGATATCGTCGTCGATGTAGGCCCTGACCTGGCTTCGGACATTCGCTATCCCTACGCCGCCCCCCAGGCTGGCAAGACCGACAGCGGCGCTTCCGGAGGTCATGTCAGCGTCGATGCGCTCCCGGGCATTGATCCGGATGTCCCTGCCGGCTTCGACCACAGCGCTCTTTCCGATGAACGCCGACGTGCCCGCCGGCGCTGCCGCGGGTGCAACGGACACCGCCGATGCGGCCCGGCTCGTCTCGCTCTTGATGGCGTCCATGCCGTAGGTGTCGCTCAGTGCCTCGCCCATGAAGTCGTACCTGGCCTGTTCGTTCGCATACTCCGACGGGTTGGTATACTCCTCGTTGCCCCCTTGTGCGGCGAGGTCTTGCACCGTCTCATCATCCGGCATCTCGCCGATGGTCAGGACCGTGACACCCCCGGCCAGGCCCACAGCGCCCCCTGCCGCGCTCACGGCATAGCCTTCGGCCTCTTTGTTCGAAAGGGCGGTCAGCTCCACGTCCCTGGCTGCTTTGACCTGTGCCTGATCGCCCAGGTAGGCGGAGACATCGTTCTGTATCGTATGAAAACCCAGCCCGCCCGAAAGGCCCACCGCACCGCCCGCGAGGCTGCCCGAGACGGCGAAGCCGCTTACGGTGTTGACCGCGGAAACGTTCACGTCCTGCTCGGCATTGGCGCCGTCATTGTCCTGGTTCACCTTCGCGCCGCTTCCGATGTATGCCGATGTACTCGAGTCGATGGTGCTGACCACTACCGCGCCTGCCACACCGGCAAATCCGCCTGCGCCAGCACCCGTGATCGTGGAGAAGTCCTCGCTGGATTGTGCCTGAACAGACAGTCCCTTCACATCCTTTTTCGTCAGGTTGCCTTGACCATCCATCCCTGAGTAGGTGGATACGGAGCTGGATGAATTTCCCCTGGCGTTGACCACGGTGTTGTTCCCGACAAAGGCCGTGGTATCCTTCTCGATGATCGTCACACCGACCGCTCCGCCGATCCCCACGAGGCCGCCGGCCAAGCTGCCGGCGATAATGTCTGTCTCTGTCCGATCGACGGCCGATATGGCGATATTGCCGTCCGCATCGACCATGGTTGCCTGCTGGCCGTCCGCCGTCCCCTCGATATACGCAGACGTCTCGTTGTCGATGGAGATGACCGGCACGGCCCCTGCCAGCCCGACCGCGCCTATGCCCAAAGCGCCTGCGCCTGCGATGGACATGATGTCCTGCGTGGATTCGGCAATGACCTCCACGTCCTCTGCCGCATTGACCCGGGCGGATTTGCCGATGAAGGCCCTGGTGTTGTTGTCTACCACTATGACCTCGGCCGCCGGCCCGAGGCCCACCTGACCGCCGATGGATACGGCCGCGCCGATGCCCAGATGTCGCAAATCCGTTCCGGCAGCCACGAGTACGGACTGGCCGTCGCCGGCAGATGCCTGATCCTCGTTGATCTTTGCGCCCTGATCGATGAATGCCGAGGTATTGTTCCCGATGACAGTGACAGATCCGGCCAGGTTGACCGCAAGAGTCCCGGACCCCCCGCCGCTTGCCGCGATGCCGGACACATCGTCCTTCGAAAGGGCTGTGACTGCAAGCCCTGTTATTTCCTTTGTTTCGGCTGAAGCGACCTGCGTGGTATCGATGTCGGTATCCATATCCATGTTGAGGTGTGCCATATCCGATGAATCCACGCTGTAGTCATCGCCGGTGTTGTCATCCGTCTGGACGATGAACCTGCCGGTTGCGACCTCGACGGCATCACGGTTTCCGTCGGCCGCCACCGTCGCGTTTTTCCCGACAGAGGCCTCGGTCGTCTTGTCGATGACCGCAACGACCGCAGAGGCCCCGATGCCTGCGGACATGCCGAAGACGCCGCTTCCGGCTATGCCGTCGATCTCGGTTTCATTTGCTGCGGAAATCACGATACTTCCGTCTGCGTGCACGTTCGTGGTCGAGGTGTCGCCCCCGCCAATGTAGGCCTTTGTCTGATTGGTTATGGCATAGACAGAGGCTGCACCGCCGAAGGCCCATTTTAAGCCGACGGCTGCCGTTCCGGTGATGGAATTGATGTCCTCCCTGGACGATGCCTGGATTGTGATGTTCTCCGCCGCATCAACGATACCGTTGTTCCCGATAAAGGCCTGGGTGTTCTTCGAGATCACGCCCACGTCGGCACCCGCGCCGATGCCTCCCTGAAGGCTGCCCATGGCCGTCCCGGCGATGCCGGTGATATCGGTTTCGTCCGATGCGAGGATGTTCACGCTCTGCCCGGCCCCTCCCGGCTCGCCTGCCGTGACTTCAGCCCCTGAGCCGATATAGGCCCTTGTCTTTTCATCGAGCGTATGGACCGCGGCGCTTCCCTGGATGGCAAGCCTCTGGGCCCCTGTGCCGCCTGCTGCGACGCTGAGGATGTCCTCGTAGGAGGTGGCGGTGACGGATACGCCTTCCATGTTCTTCGTGAGCCGGTTGCCGTCGTCGTCCTTTTCCCCGGTGTACACGTCGATCCCGTCGTCTCCCAGCCCCTTGGCCGTCACAATGCTGCCGCTTCCGATATACGACTCCACCGTGTTGTCCGTGATGATGATCGAAGCCGCCCCGCCGAATCCGGCCCCGCCTATGCCCTGGGACCCCTTGGCGATTGCGATGTTCCCGGCCACGGACAGGATGTCCGCATCGTCGTCAGCCGCCAGGGAGACATTCCCGTCCGCAGTGACGCCGCCCAACTTTTTGCCTTCGATATACGCCTTTGTCGTGTTGGTCAGGTCGCTCACCGCTGCCGACCCTGCGATTGCCATGCCGTCCTTGGACGCGCCGAGAGAGGCTGCGACCGTTTTGATCTCGCTCCTCTCATCAGCGGAAACTATGACGTCGCCGCCTGCCGTAATGTCCGAATCCTGTACAGAGGCCGCCGTGTCATTGTCCATGGTGTTGACCGCCACGGAAGCGCCGATGCCGGCCTTGCCGCCGTAGCTCGCTGAACCGGCGATCGACCAGATGGCCGTGTCGTCTCCGGCCGAAATCTTTGCCTTTCCCCCCGAGTCGATGTCCGACCGGGAGATGGAGGCATGGGTGTCACTGTCGATCTGGTTGACGGACACCGAGCCTGCGAGCCCGTACCCCTTGTCCTTTCTCTCCAGTGAACCGCTTGCTGAGATTGTCCGGATAGTACCTTCAGTCTCTGCCGAAAGCCCGAGATCTCCGGAAATATCCAGGAACGCATCCGTGATGGAGGCGTTCGTCTCGGTATCCAGCTCATTGTACGTGACCGAGCCGGCGAGGCCTACGGATGTTCCCTCCGAGCCGGCCATTGCGGCCGCTCCGGCAATGGAGCTGATGGTGCTGTCGCTGCGTGCGGTGAGGTCTACATTCTCTGCCTCGACGAGTTTTAAGCCCGTGATGGCGGCGTGCGTGTTGTCCGTGATCAGGTTGACCGAGACATCGCCGGCCACGGATATGGCCGCCTTGGGCTTTTTCTCGGGCTGCGCGTCTCCCTCGTCCTCGTCCTCGTTGAACAGCCGGGGCAGGGATACGCCGTCGAGCGGGTCGTCGTCGGCTATCTTGTCCGGCACTGGCGAGGTCTCTTCCTGTGACTCGTCGTCATTCTTGCTGGTAGTAACGGCTGCGGCAAGCGAATAGGAGCTCAAGGACCCCGTGTTCTCGGCCGTGAGACTGACATCGCTCCCCGAGCTTAAGTATCCGTCTTCCCTGACGAGCATGTGCGAAACGCCCATGTCCGCGGCTGTGGCCAGGTCGATGACCGCGCCTGTTTCCATATCCATGAGGCTGATCTTCGTTTCGTCCACGACCATGACCTCATAGGTCTTCCCGTTCTCCAGCCCGCTGATGCTTGCGCCGCCGCCGTTCAGGTAGACCACTGCATCGCCCGTTTCATAGCCGTGCTTGTAGCCGAGGTCGATGATGTTGCCTCCGGTGAGGCACACGGATGGATCGAATGCGGCGTGCCCGATGAGCGCCCGGGTGTCCCGCTCGATCGCGTTGATGGCCACGGAAGCGCCCACGCCCATGTTCTCTCCCTTGATGACGCCGCCGGAAGCGTTGAAGAGAAGGGTGTCATCCGTTGCCGATATGTTCACCTCTCCACCTCTGACATTTGCACCGCTGTCGATGATCGCGAGGGTTTCGTCATAATGGTCGATGTAGGAAAAGGTGCCGGCCATCCCGAAGGTCTTTGCCTTGGAGCCGGACTGTGCCAGGGCGATGCTCGTGACATCCGTGCGTGCATCCACGCTCAGGCCGCCCTGTGCACCCGTGAAGACCGATGCCCCGTCCTCTATCCTGGCGGTCGTGGTGTTGTCGAGGAACATGAGCAGAACCGAACCGCCGGCCCCGGCCTTCCCGGTTGCGCCCATGTCGACCCAATCCGCGAAGGGGTGATTCCAGGCCTTCATGTTCGTCAGGGTGGAGACCTGCAAATTGAGGTCGAAGACCCCGGACATATCGATCAGGTTCATCCGGGTCGCCGCATTGACGGACACGCTCTGGTCCGCGGTGCGGTAATCGCTGTCCTGGTTGATCAGGGCGTTCTTCCCGATGACGGCCTCGGCCGTATTCGTGAAGCTCATGTAATCAACGGACCCGGAGATGCCGAGGTCGCCCCCTGTCGCGACGCTTCGCGCCCAGGAGTTGAACAGCAGGCTCTGGAGGCCGAGCTTCTGATCGAGAACGTTCCCGAGCTTCGTCGGACTCTCGAAGTCCTCCTTGGTGAAGGGGAGCAGCGACAGGCCCGGTTCGGTCAGGAAGGGGTAGGTGATGCCCGCATCCACGTCCAGCCGGCGCCCGGCATCCACCTCGGCGTTGCCTGAGATGATCGCTCTGGCTGTATTGTTGTACGAGCCCGCGATGACGGCCGTGCTGACGGCCTTGTCGAGATCTTCGCTCCCCGGATCGGGTTCCTGCTGGGAAATGACGGTCTCTGCAACGGTCTGGACCCTGTCCGTGATCTTTGCCGTGACATTCACGTCCATGCCGGCCTTCAGGACCGCCGCATCGCCTACCTCCGCTTTCACCGTGTTGTCGACATCGGCGTAGGCGAGGCTCCCGGCCAGGCTCCAGTCGGTATCGCCGCCCCACCATCCGCCGACACGATTCCTGAGGCCTTTTGTCGTTCCGGAGAGAATGAAGGGAAGAAAGGGCGCAACCTCGCCCTTGAGCAGGGCGTCCTTGACCAGCGGATCTCCCCGGATGCCGGCAACGCCGCTCGCGGTTTCCTGGGCCTCGAGCTCGGCCGTGATGTCGATGCCCTGGATGAACCGGTGAGCGCTCCCTGTCGCGACTGTGGCATCGATGGCAGTAATCGCATCTCCGGCCAGTGCCTTCTCGAAGGATTCCGCAAGCCTCACCTGGCCCGGGTTCAGGCCGTCGGCGATGACATAGTAGGTCTTCCCGTGTTCGAGCCCTCCAATGCCGGCTCCCCCGCCGTTGTCGTATCTCACCTGCTGGCCCGTGATCAGCCCGTGACCGGCGCCAAGATCGAAGACACCATCCGTCACGGCCGCGGCCGGATCGAAGACCGGCAGCACGCCCTCGGACGTCAGGGTCCCGCCTGCCTTGGCCAGGATATCCGCATTTGAGAACCCCAGCCCGACCGCGACCCCTGCCAGTCCGTCGTCATAGGTGCCTGTCTCGGCGCTGGCTGTATTCGTGCTCTGTCCCCGGGCGTGGACAGCGACTGTGCCGCCTGCAGTGACGGACGATCCCTCGGCCACGGTTGCATGAGACGTGGTGTCGGAATTTGCGATGGCAACGGAAACAGCGATATTGTTGCGGTTGGAAGGCCCGACGCCCAGGTTCTGGGACGTGCGCGCCGTGGCGCTCGCCGTTGCGGAGGCATCGGATTGAAGCGATACATCGCCTGCAGCTCCGATGACGACGCCTGATCCGACCTCGACCTTTGCGGTCGCCTCGGCCTTGCTGTAGCCGACGCTGAAGATGTTGGCGACCGGATTGTTCGTGAGCGGGTCGATCCCGCCGCTGATCGCCTTCACCGTTCCGTCCGCAGAGGAGAGTGCGCTGATGTTCACGTTTCCGCTTGCGGAGATAATGGTCTCATTCGCTGGATCTTCGTTGATCTTGACTACAGCTTCGGCGCGTTTGATCATGACCGCAGCCGGCAGCGAGATGTTGTCGTCGAGCAGGGTCTCGAGCTCTCCGAAGGTCCAGTTGTCTTGGATGGTGGGCTCGCCGTCTTCCGGGTTCGAATCGCCGGCCGAGGCCCGTATGTCGATATTCCTTCCCTTGATCGTTGCGCCGTCGATCGTGATCTTCGCTGCATTGCTCTCATTGCCCGCCAGCCTGATCAGCGGTGTTTCCTCGATATTGACTGCCTGAAGCGTGATGTCTCCGGCCTGGTAGAGACTGCCGTCTTCGACGTTCGCAAGGAGCTTCGAACCTGCCTTGAGCTTGATTTCCGGGGCGCTTAAGGTCAGCTTCCCTGAGCTTCCCAGAGAATCGGCCGTGAGGAAGTCCGCTCCATTGTCCACGTTTCTCGTGGAGATGACGGCATCCTCGTGCAGGGTGATGGACCCGCCTGCGCTGATCTCGATGTTTCCGGCATCGACGCCTTGAGGACCGGCGTAGTCGGCCGGGTCGGTTTTCATGGTCCCGCTGTGCTGGACATCGCCTAGTGCGCGGATGTAGATGTCTCCGTTCTCAATCGAGAAGACAGCGCCGTCTTCGATCTCGCCGGTGTTCACCACATCGCTGAAATCGACGCTGTCCCAGTCGAAATAGGCGCCTGTTGTCAGAAGGCCGGTGCCAGCGACGTTCACGCTCCCGCCGAGCAGGGTGATGTCGTTTATCGCATTGACTGTTCCTTGGATGGAGATGAGTCCATTTTCCCGAATCGGCACGGCTCCGGTGAACAACATGTTCATCGATGCACGTGAAGGGTGGCCGGGAGAGTCAAAGAACCCCTCCATGAAACTCACCGTGGGGGTGATAGCGGTCAGTGAGCCGACGTTTATCACACCTTGCTGTCCCACCATGAAACCATGCGGATTCAGGAAAAAGACGTTCCCCCCGATTTGGCCGTTGTGTATGGCATTCAACAGGCCGTTTACCGTCGTTGCCTCTGAATGGACCAGATTCACCAGGTTGAGAGCAGTGCCCGGAACATGGAGGTTGACGATATCGCCCGAGTATACGTTGAACTGAGAGAATGAATTGAAGGCATTGATGCCGTGGATGGTGGTTGTGGTCACGTTCGTGACGTTATCGACCGGCGCGGATACCTGGGTGTTAGTCATGCCGTCTGTTACGATCTGCGCGGCAAAGGCGATATTCGAAAGGAAGAAAGAGCAGATGGTCAGGACTGCGATAATCGGCCTGACCGTGCTGGATCTCCGGTGAAAGCGGCGGAAAAAGCTCCAAGAAGGGCTTCTTTTCATGTTTTCCTCCCCATGCGCATGCTCACGGCTTGTCTCTCCATGCTCTTCTGAAGATCGATGAGCACACGCAGGCTTTCTTTATGAATGGATGTGTTGATCAATGAATTCATGGGGAAATATATTTCCATGGATCTCTCCACAAGTGCCCGCTGGCTGGTCCGTTTCCGGGATCTTGAGTATCTTGGGATGTGCATAGGTTTGCCGGTCAGAATGACACGGTCTACAATGAGGGTGATGGGAAGGCGGGGACTCTGTTTTTTGCCTTTTTCCTGAGATAAACCGCTCTCTCGTACTCTATCGTTGCCTCAACCCTGCGGTTCCTCCATCTTCCTTGCTCAGTTCCGTTGTCGGCAACGGGCTTGCTTTCTCCGTACCCCTTTACTTCGATGCGGGAAGCATCGATTCCTAGTGACACCAAGTGATCCTTCACGCTCCCGGCCCGTTTCCGGGAAAGCTCCAGGTTACTCCCGGCATCGCCGACGTTATCCGTATGCCCCTCCAGTGTTACTACGAGATCGGGATGATTCTTTAGGACGTGTGCAAACCGGGCCAGTTCGCTGAAGTGAGTGTCTTTGAAGATGTATTCGTTCGTATCGAATTGGATGTTCAGTGTTATGGTCTCAGTATAGGAGTTTTCAGGCTTCAGAAGAAACAGGGCGAGAAAGAGCAACGCGCATGCGCGTCTTTTTATGGTATGCCCCTTTGCCATGTCCATTTTCATTATATTCATAAATAATATCAGCACATGCAAGATTATGACCATTTCGTAATCGCGCAATGTGCTGTAAGTAAAGACAAAATGATCAGAGAATCAGAGGGAATAATGAGATATTGGAAAATATTTTCCACTATTTTGAAAAGATTTCTTCTCACGGGACGGGAGGTGTTCCGCGATGCACGGGTCTTCTTTCTCGAGCATATTGTCCTTAAAGCCCGGACGGCGGCCCGGAACGGAAGAGGGGAAATGATATCGGGGACTATAGCCTCAGGCCTTCCCTCACGTCCCCGGCATAGAGCCGATCGATTTTCTGAGCCGCTTCCAGGGCCTCACGGTCATCGGTCCTGGGCACCTTGACCACCAGGCGGATCAGGAGATCGCCGTGCTTTTTGGTTCTCGGGTTCAATGCACCTTTTCCTCTGACCTTGAGGATCTGGCCGCTCTGGCTCCCGGGAGGCACCTTGACCTTGATCCGGCCGTCCACGGTCGGCACTGTTATGGTTCCGCCCGCCATGGCCTCGCGGACCGTTACCGGGACGTCCATGATGAGATTGTCGCCCTCACGTCTGAGAAACGGGTGCTCCCGGATGTGGATGATGAGGTAGAGGTCCCCCGGGGTGCCGCCCCTGCCGGCGGGTTCTCCCTTGCCGGCGACCCGTACCCGCGAGCCTTCTCTGACACCCGGCGGTATGGTGACCTTGATCCGCTCCACCCCAGCCACCATGCCCTGGCCGGCACAGGTGGGGCAGGGATTGCCTATCCTGCCGGTGCCCCGGCAGCGGGGGCAGGTCTTTGTGAACTGCATGGGGCCTCTGGCTACGCTCACCCGGCCTGATCCGCCGCATAGCGTACAAGTGGACATACCGGCTTGGGGATTGATCCCGCTCCCCTGGCAGGTGGGGCAGACCCGGGTCTTGTCCATGGCTATCTCGGTCTCGAACCCCTTGAGCGCCGGGATGAGATCAATGCTCATTTCATATTCCAGATCTCTCCCCCGGGCCTGTTCGCGGAAGGGCTGTCCTTCAGGGCCGAAACCGAACTCGAACATGTTCCCGAATATATCCTCAAAGCTGCGGAAGCGGCCGAAATCTTCCGCTGACCACTCATTGCCTGTCTGCGGTCCCGCGCCTGCGGACCACTGCTGGTACTGCCGGGCACGCTGCTCGTCGAACCCCGGATGGAGTGCCTGCTCGCCGAACTCGTCGTACAGCCTGCGCTTCTCCTCGTTGCCTAGGACATCGTAGGCGCTGCTGATTTCCTTGAACTTCTCTTCAGCCTCCTTGTTGCCCGGGTTGATGTCGGGATGCCACTTTCTGGAGAGCTTGCGGTAGGCCTCCTTGATCTGCTTTGCAGTGGCGTTTCTGGGAACCCCCAGGATCTGGTAGTAATCCTTTGCCATGGTTCCCTCCCTCGCTCCGGTTATCTCTCATAGATACTAAGGCCTTGAACACGGTCTGCAAGGGGCGGCAATGGCGGGTCCATGAAAAAGGGTTCTCCATCAGAGGGAAACAGCATCTGTTCATTTTTTTCGTCCGCCGTATTGTAGCTCTATGACAGAAGGCGGTGAGGACGGGTAGCGGCCTTGTGACCGCCGATCGAGTGACCACAACCGACATCAGGGGAGAGCAGATGGGGTGGCGCCCCTGTATCCGCAGATCAAGGGATCGGTCCGCGATACTACAAGCTAGGGAAAAAGTGGCACCCCTGTATCCGCGGATCGCTGCCGATGTCCGCCATATGGGGTCGGACTGAAGAGAAAGATTGAGGAAATTGCCTGATGAGCGAGTTCTGGCTGAGTTTCGTGCCCCTGTTCGTGGCAGTGGATGCGATCGGGACCCTGCCGTTGTTTCTGGGCCTCACCGAAGGCATGCTCCGCCACGTTGTGCGCAGGATCGTCATCGAGTCGGTCCTGACCGCCGGTGTGGTCGCCATCCTCTTTCTCTTCGGCGGGCGTGAGCTGCTTCGCCTTCTGGGCATCACGATTGCTGACTTCATGGTGGCGGGCGGCATCCTGATATTCGTCATCGCCATGAGTGATGTGATCACCTCGGGAAAACCCGAGAACGAGGTCGACAGGAGAAACCCGGGCGCAGTCCCGCTCGGGGTCCCGCTCATCGCGGGGCCCGCGGTGCTCACCACCTCTATCCTGCTGCTGGATACCTATGGAGCCGTACCGACAGCCACGGCGCTTGTGGCGAACATCGCGATCGCAGGGCTGGTGTTTCTGTTCGGCAACGGACTCAACCTTGTCCTGGGGAGTGCAGGGGCCAGGATCATCTCGAAGATCGCCAACCTGCTTCTTGCTGCCATAGCCGTGATGATGATCAGGAGAGGGATGATCATGCTGCTGACAGAGATGCCTCTGAGTCCATGAGGATCGGGGGTCAGGTCTGCCGAAATCACCTGTTGCCCCTGAGCAGGCTGCGGAGCTCGAGGATCGCGGAGGTCAGCGAGGTCGCTGCAGCGACAAAATAGCCGTATGCCGCAAGGAGATGCATCCGCTGGTTGTTCCTCTCGTATGCGTCGATGGTGCGGATGATGGACTTGGAGTATCTGTCGAAGGTCTTCTCAGCCTCGGGGTCTTTTCCATGGTATTCGATGGCGTTCAGGCCGAATTGAAGGGGCTCAGCGCGGTATCTCTGCGCGGCAAGAATATGGAAGATCCCGATGGAGAGCTTCATGAGGAAGATCGCAATCCACACCATCAGGAGCACCCGCCGGTTGGAAGAAAATTTCGCCGTGATGTTCATAGGATTATAATTTAAGCCCGGCGGATAAAAATCAAGAATCGCGCCGGTGGAATCGAGGAAGCCGCCCCGCCGGCGGTGCGCCGGGCCAAGACAGGGAAGGCCGCCTCATGTATCCTGTTCCCTGATGCCCCGGATGCCGTGGCCCTCGGCATGCCGGTGGTCTGGTATCGGTTTTGCAGAAACGGCATACAAAAAATTCCTGCGGCATATCGGAGCATTGCCGGGGAAAGGCTGGGGAAGGAGCCGAGTGAACGGTCTCACACCGTGATTATGGTCTTCACATATGATCGGATTGTGTTAAATCAGACCCCATGAAAGGGTGCGCAATGCAGAACATCAACGACGATCACTGGCACGAAGAGTGTGGAGTATTCGGAATATACGGCGACCCCGATGCCCCGGAGAAGACCTATCTGGGCCTGTACGCCCTCCAGCATCGAGGTCAGGAGAGCGCAGGTATTGCATCGACCGATGGGAAGGACATCAGGCTGAGAAAAGGTACCGGCCTGGTTTGGTCGGTTTTTTCCGACCCGAACGCCATGCCCGCCCTGCGAGGCACGGCGGCAATAGGCCACAACCGGTACTCCACGAGAGGGGCGAGTGATCTCGTCAACGCCCAGCCTATCTCCATCGAGTGCAAGGCAGGGAAAATAGCCATGGCCCACAACGGCACCATTACCAATGCCGTGAAGCTCAGGCGTGAGCTCCAGGCGAGCGGGTCCATCTTCCAGACCACCTCGGACAGCGAGATCATCCTGCACCACATCGCCCGCTCCAGAGAAGAGACATTTCTTGACATGTTCAAGGATGCGCTGGCCAGGCTCTCCGGGGCATACTGCTTCGTACTGCTCACCCCTGAACGGATGATCGCGGCCCGCGACCCGCATGGTTTCCGGCCCCTTTCCCTGGGTGTATCGGACGGCGCGTACGTGGTCGCCTCTGAGACCTGCGCCTTCGACATTGTCGGTGCGGAGTATCTGAGGAGTGTTGAGCCCGGAGAGATTCTGGTCTTCGACTCTAAAGGCATGACCTCGCACCGGATGGGCCCGGCGCCCAGGATTTCGCAGTGCATCTTCGAGCACATCTATTTCGCGCGTCCCGACAGCCTGGTGTTCGGTGAGAAGGTCGACAAGGTTCGCAGAAGGCTCGGGAAGCAGCTTGCCAGGGAAGCCCCGTGCGATGCCGATATCGTCATCTCGGTGCCTGACTCCGGAAACACGGCTGCCCTGGGATATGCGCAGGAATCAGGCATCAAATATGAGATCGGGCTCATCCGAAACCACTACGTGGGCCGCACCTTTATTGCCCCGCACCAGGACAAGCGCAATCTCGACGTGAGGGTAAAGCTCAATCCCGTGCGCGGGGTCATCGAGGGAAAGCGGGTGGTCCTGGTGGACGACTCCATCGTCCGGGGCACCACCATGCGGCAGATCGTGCATCTGCTCCGTTCCAAAGGCGCCCGGGAAGTGCACGTGCGGATCAGCTCTCCCCCGGTCACGTGTCCCTGCTTCTACGGCATAGACATTTCATCGAGCGATGAGCTCATCGCCTGCAACCAGAATGTGCAGGATATTGGAAACTATGTGGGCGCCGATTCACTGGCCTATCTCTCCAACGAGGCCCTCCTTCAGACCGTAGAAGACGGGAGCCGCTACTGCACCGCGTGCTTCACGGGCGACTTTCCCACCGAGGTGCCGGAAGATCACGATAAATATTGTCTTTGAACGGATAGCACCGCCTTTTTAAGGTTCTCAGGGGACCATACTTGCGTAACAAAATTGATCCGAGGCGAGTGATTTGGACAATATTGTGCCGAACGTGCTCCCCTGAGTGCAGGGGGATCACGGCGGATATGACAGCCCCAAAATCACACCCCTTTGCCCGGGAACGCTCTCAAGGCAGCCTGGTATGCTGCCCGAGGCATCCACGTTGCCTGGAAAGCGCCTGAGCTGTGCTTGAGGGGCATGGTGTAGAAGAAGCCTCCAGCCAAGATCCTGCAGAGGTCTGACCCGCGCTTGGGGAGGGCAGGGTGACTGATCTGGTTGGACCCTCCTTCGCGTTCGCTCCAGTAAGGACTTTGAAGGCGGGATCACATTCCCGGCCAAGCTTTTTTTCGCTTGAATCAGGGTCCAAGGCTTGGCGTTGAAGATCTTTGCCATTGATTTGCAAAGCCGCCGGACCGGGCACCTTATGCCTTCTCCCTCCTTCATGGCGCCGGCTTCCCGATGGGGGTCTCGTCTTCAGTTGATACCTTGCAGCCAGCACTCTTTTGGGGTATCAATGACCCAGCCGCCTGGCACAAAGGTTGCTGGCATGAGGTTACCGGATATCGCGGGAAGGGGCCTGTTGTAAATTACCCGGCGGTCCGGTCTACAACAACGGATTTCAGGAGGAACATATGGCTTTTATCGGCGAGGATCTTTTTCGCTTCCAGGCATCACTCGTACAGTCGGGCACGTCGTTCGAAGAGTTCATCCGCAATAACTATGTCGAGAAGTGGGTGAACGATACGCTGTTCTGCGCAATGAATATCCGCACGACGTTCGTGACCGCCATCCACAATTTCCTTGTCGATGAGGGCCTGATCAATATCGAACGGGTTCAGATGAGCCCGGTGACCGACCCCCTTGCGCACGACGTGGAGCATGTGCCCACCATCCACTACAAGGGGATGCCCTATGTGGTCACCCATTCCATGATCTACATGAAGTTTCTCGCATGTTTCAACAAGCGGGTGAAGGGCATATTCGTCGATTCGCCCAACATCAGGCTCGAGATCGAGAGCCCGTTGAGGATGCAGCGCGGCAAGTATCTCATAGATTTCTCGCAGATCGACGTGGAGCTCAGGCGCGGCCGCGGGATCGGGTTCGACGAGTACAAAAACTCCCCGAAGAAGGTCGAGAGCATCCTCAGGGAAGACTATGAAAAAATCATCGATTTCTTCGAGCGGATGATCATCACAGCCTGCAAAGCCGTGGCTGACACGAACGAGACAGAGCTCAAGGAGCTGGGCATAGCCATCGAGGTGCCCGCTCAACCGTTCCCGCGCATCAGACACACCGACGCGCTGAAGAAGTACGGCAAGCTCGACACCGATGCCAAGGCGGGCAGGGACATATCCTCTCAGTTCTTCTGGATCACCGGGCTCATGAGGGAGAACTACGATCTCATCTATCCCTATCTCCTGTACGACGGGTCCAAGGTGCCGCTGGAGGCGTACAATTCCGACATGATCTACAACTACGATCTCTGTGCCAAGCCCCTCGTGCGCGATACGAACACCTATGGCGACGCACTGGAGATTCTCTCCGGAGCGATCCGCGAGTGGCTCTACGAGCCCATAGTCCAGCGCCTCATCGACAACCGGATCATTCCTGAGGCCCCGGTCTTCAACAACGGTGTCCTGGAAAACATCTCGGTCCTGGACGGCTATGGGCCGTTTCTCACCGCTGTGCACATGATGAACAAGGACGGGCAGCCCTACTTCCCCGACACCATGGGAGGGGGCATCGGGGTCGAACGCTCGCTCTACGCACTGCTCAAGGGCCCGAAGATCAAGAAGATCGACGATGTGACCTGCTTCGGCAAGAACCCCGACTCCTACCCGATATTTCTCTATTAATGGGGGACGGGTTCACGTTTCCGTGTACCGAGACTAATGGGAGACGGGTTCACATTTCCGTGTACCGATGATGACTTGATACCCGGCAGCTTGCTTCAGGGCAGTTCATTCGCGTGAGGGAACAGGGCTGTTTCAGGTGTTCCTGCGGGCGCCCTCCTTTTTCTCGCCTCGCTCGATAGCAGCCTGGAGTTGAAAGACCACCGGAGGTCATCCATACCATCGCTCCATCGCTGCCTGGGCCTCAAAGGGGTTCTTCACTCCAATGTGGGCCCGTGATCGGGGAACATGGACCTGTATGCGGGCCGTCCGGCCCCGCGGCCTTTTGATACCGGCAGGGCGGCGTCTATGTATAAGTATAGGGAGGCCGCCCTTACCCCCGGGAAGGGCATGGGGACATGCCGGACAAAGACCTCGGAAAGCTTGCCATAGAGAAGGACGAGAAGAAGCGGAAAAAGAAGACGCGCCGGGTGCGGGTGCCTGTGCCTCTGCTCCTCATCATGGCAGGGATTCTTGTGGTTCTGGCGGCTGCATGGTTCTATCTCTCCCGGGGTGTTGTGGTGCAGACCACAACCGTGTCCCGGTTGTATCCGGCCCAGGTGCTCACCAGGCTTACGGCAAGCGGATATGTGGTTGCACAGCGCAGAGCCGATGTCGGCACTAAGGTCACGGGTCAGCTGGTGTCGCTCCTGGTGGAAGAGGGAGATTCCGTGAAGGAAGGCCAGGTGCTCGCGCGGCTCGAGAGCGAAGAGGCCGCGGCCGTGGTGCGCGAAGCACGGTCGAATCTGACCCTTGCCGAGGCCCGGCTCAGAGAGGCCGGGGCAACCCTGGAAAACGCCCAGAGGGATTTCATGAGGATGGAAAACCTGGCCGAATCGGGTGCGGTGTCACGCTCGGAGTATGATGCAGCGCGCACGACCTATCTTGCCGCCAGGGCTTCGCACCAGGCGGCTCAGGCGGCCGCCGATGCGGGCAGGGCGGCCCTGGAGCGGGCCCGGGTATCGCTGTCGTACACCGAGATTACGGCCCCGTTCGACGCTGTTGTCCTCACCAAGAATGCAGACGTGGGAGACATCATCACCTCTCTGGGGGCGGCCGCCCAGGCAAAGGGGTCGGTGGTCAGCATTGCAGACCTCTCCTCGCTCAAGGTGGAGGCCGATGTCTCTGAGTCAAACATCGGTATGGTGTCGGTGGGCCAGCCCTGCGACATCACCCTGGAAGCGCTTCCGCAGAAGCGGTTCAGGGGTGTTGTGGATTCCATCGTGCCCACGGTTGATCGGGCCCAGGCAACGGTGCTCGTGAAGGTGAGCTTCGTGAATCCGGGACAAGGGATCCTGCCTGAGATGAGCGCCAGGGTGGGGTTTCTCTCACAGCCTCTGGGCCCGGACGGGTGGAGGCCCCGAGACATGGTGAGCAGCAGGGCGATCGTACGCTCGGAGGAAGGGAACTTCGTCTTTCTGGTCAAGGGCGAGCGGGCGGAGAAGACGCCCGTGCAGACAGGCGAGCGATTCGGCGACATGGTGAGCGTGCTCAGGGGCGTTCGTACCGGCGACATGGTGATCGAGGCACCGCCCGAGGACTTGAGCGACGGTGAGCGGATCACCCTCGCCGAGGAGTGAGAGTGGAGAACAGCGCGAACATCGTCGAGGTCAGGAATATCTGCAAGTCATACCAAAGGGGAGAGCACACGATCACGGTGCTCAACGACATCTCGTTCGACATCGCCCGGGGGGAATTCCTCGCGATCATGGGCCCGTCGGGCTCGGGCAAGAGCACGCTGCTCAATCTCATCGCGGGTATCGACCGGGCGGACAGCGGCTCGATCGTGGTCAACGGCGAAGACATCACCGAGCTCTCCGAGACCGAGCTTGCGGGATGGCGCGCGGGAAACGTGGGGTTCATCTTTCAGTTCTACAATCTCATCCCCGTTCTCACGGCAGCGGAAAACGTGGACCTTCCCCTGCATCTGACCGGGCTCTCGAAAAAGGAAAGAAGGGAGCATGTGGAGGCCGCCCTGAGCATGGTGAACCTCACCGAGCGGATGGACCACTACCCTTCGCAGCTCTCGGGAGGGGAGCAGCAGCGGGTGGCTATAGCGCGGGCCATCATCACTGATCCCGCGATTCTGGTGGCCGACGAGCCCACCGGAGACCTGGACCGCAAGTCAGCCCAGGACATTCTCGGGCTCATGGGGCGCATGAACACCGAGCTGGGCAAGACCATCATCATGGTGACACACGATCCTCACGCAGCACAGAGCGCTCATATTATCCGGCACCTCGAAAAGGGCGAGTTCAGCGTATGATCTTGTGGAAGATGATCTTCAAGAACGCCTTCAGGCACAAGCTGAGGACCACGCTCACCGTGCTCGCGGTCGCGGTTGCAATCCTGGCGTTCGGCCTGCTGCGCACCGTGATCAGTACCTGGTATGCCGGAGTTGAAGCATCCTCCGCCACCCGGCTCATCACCCGTAATTCCGTCTCCCTGATCTTTTCGTTGCCCCTGTCTTACTACAACAAGATCAGGCAGGCCGATCATGTGGAGATGGTCTCTTACGGAAGCTGGTTCGGCGGCATCTATATCAGCGAGGAAAACTTCTTTGCCAACTTCGCCGTCGAGGCACAGACCTATCTTGAGCTGCACCCGGAGTATGTCATCCCCGAGGATCAGCGGCATGACTTCCTGCGCGACAGGCGAGGGTTCATTGCCGGCAGGCAGCTGGCTGAGCGCTTCGGGTGGGAGATCGGCGACATTGTCACGCTTCAGGGCACCATCTATCCAGGCAACTGGGAGTTTCAGCTTGCAGCCGTCTACCGGGGCAGGGACGAGAGCGTGGACGAGAACCAGTTTTTCTTTCACTGGGAGTACCTCAACGAGACACTCGAAGAGACGAACCCGGCCATGGCCGACCAGGTGGGTTTCTACCTGGTGGGAGTTACCGATCCCGACCTGGCGGCACAGGTGGCGGAAGAGATCGATGCCATGTTCGAAAACTCGCCGGCCGCAACGATCACCGAAACCGAGGAATCCTTTGTGCTCGGCTTCATCTCCATGACCGAGGCCATCATCCAGGTGATCCGCGTGGTGTCGTTCGTGGTCATCGCGATCATCCTGGCCGTGGTGGCCAATACCATGGCCATGACCACCCGGGAGCGGACGGGTGAATATGCGGTGCTCAAGACCCTCGGCTACTCGGGCATCCAGATCATGCTTCTGATCATGGGCGAGGCCCTGGTCATCTCGCTGAGCGGTGCACTGCTGGGGATCGTGCTCACCTATCCCGCGGCATCCGGCTTTCGCCAGGCGCTCAAGGCCTTTTTCCCCACGTTCAGCGTGCAGCCCGGCACCATTCTGCTGGATCTGGGGATCGGCATGCTCGTGGGGATCGCCGCATCGCTGATACCGGCCCGGCAGGCCGTCCGCATCCGGATCGCTGAAGGTTTGAGAAGGATCGGTTAGATGGCCGTGCCGCTCTCCTACAGCATTCGCAGTCTCTTGACCCGCAGGCTCACCACGGTCCTGACCGCCGGAGGCATGGCCCTGGTGGTGTTCGTCTTCGCTGCAGTCCTCATGCTTGCCGAGGGCCTGGAGAAAACACTGGTGCAGACCGGATCGTCCGACAACCTGCTGATCCTGAGAAAGGGGGCCACCAGCGAAGTGGACAGCGCCATTGAGCTGGACAGGGCCGCGGCAATCGAGTCCCTGCCAGGCATCGCCGCCGATGATCTGGGCAGGCCTCTTCTGGCCAAAGAGGTGGTGGTGCTCATCACCATGGACAAAAAAGGGGGAGGGTCTTCCAATGTCACGGTGCGGGGGATCGACAGGCAGTCACTCGCGTTGCGACCTCAGGTGAACATCGTGAGGGGCCGGATGCCCCGGTTCGGCGTCCGCGAGATGCTGGTCGGGCAGAGCCTGGTGAGGAGGTTTCAGGGACTGGATATCGGCAGCACTCTGTCCGGAACATTGGAAGACTGGAGGGTTGTGGGTGTCATGGATGCGGGCAACACGGCCTTCAACTCTGAGATCTGGGCGGACGCCGAGCAGGTGATGCAGTCCTTCCGGCGCGAGGCATACTCACTGGTGATCTTCCGGCTTGAGGAAGACGCTCCCCTCGACGAGATCGCGACAATCGTGGAGAACGATCCCCGGCTCATACTGCAGGCCATGATCGAATCGAACTTCTATCGGGAGCAGTCGGAGATGATGGCAAGATTCCTGCGGGTGCTCGGGATCACCCTGACCGTGATCTTCTCGCTGGGGGCGGTGATCGGGGCCATGATCACCATGTACTCGGCTGTGGCGAACCGTACGGGCGAGATCGGCACCTTGCGGGCCCTCGGTTTCAGGCGCAGGGCTATTCTCCTGAGCTTTCTCGCCGAGTCGCTCTTTCTGGGTCTCGCCGGCGGATGCGCGGGGCTCTTCTTTGCCTCCTTCATGCAGTTCATCACCATCTCGACCCTGAACTTCCAGTCGTTTTCCGAGCTGGCATTCCGGTTCACCCTCACCCCGGTCATTCTGATCCAATCCCTGGTCTTCGCCCTGGTCATGGGATTTATCGGCGGGGTACTGCCGGCCTTCAGGGCATCCCGGATGCAGATCGTGGATGCGCTTCGCACGAGCTGAGGTTGTGAGTGCGAGACCATTTGGGGATGGAACAACCTGGCAGGTGCCGGCACCTGCCGACCGGAAGGAGGAGGGGCCATGCCAGTCCAGCCCATCTCTATTTCCCGGTCAGATGAGGCCCAGGTTGGTGAGTGTCCAGGTGAGGTCCTGCAGCCGCACCGGCTTCGAGATAACGGCGTCCGACAGGGATTTCACCGGCTCCAGATCGTCTTCGGAGCCGTAGTGGCCGGTTGTCATCACGACCTTGACACCCTGGTCCCGGGGGATTCCCTGTTCCTCCTCGGCGGCCCTGATCATAACAAGGGCCTCGGACCCGTCCATCTCGGGCATTATCACGTCCAGGCAGACCAGATCGAACGGCTCTCCCCGGGCGTGGGCGGCGGTGAAGGCTTCAACGCCTTCTCTGCCGTTTACGCACTGATGGACCACACCGTAGCGGGAGAGGATCTTCTCCAGGATGGCCCTGCTCGTGAATTCATCCTCAACAATGAGTATCTTCACCGGCTAGCGTCCTTTCGTTTCGATCCACCCTTCTTTTTCGGCTGCAGAGCGAAAAAGCTCAAATCGATCGAGGAGCTGTGGTTTCAGCGATGCCGCCAGCGCCAAGTCACCTTTTCTGCCCGCCATCTCGATTTCCCGGGCGATTTCGCTCAATGCCTCACCGCCGGCATTGGCGGCGGCGCCCTTGATGGAGTGTGCGTGCAGAACCACCCCTGGCTGATCTGCCTTGTCCAGAGACTCTTCGAGCTTGGCGATGGTGTCGGGGATGTGCTCGAAAAAGGTATTGAGCACGATTCCGGCAAGCTCCCGATCTCCGTCGAGCCGGTCCATGAGCCCGGCCTGATCGAATGCCGCAGCCCCGGGCGTGCCGGGATGTTCCCCCTGCGCGGAATGCTCCGTGCCAGATGTGCCGCCATGGTCCGATGCACTTTCGCTCTTCAGGCCCAACCCGGCCATATCGTTTCCGGCGCCCGGCAGCCATTTGGCGAGCATGCTTGCGAGATCGGACTGCCGTACCGGCTTCGCCAGGTAATCATCCATGCCCGCAGCGATACACCGTTCGCGGTCGCCTTTCATGACATAGGCGGTCATGGCGATGATGGGCACATGGCGGTTCAGCACCCCGGATTCACTGCTCCGGATGAAACGCGTGGTCTCGAATCCGTCCATCTCGGGCATCTGACAATCCATGAGCACGAGGTCAAATGCTGTCTTTCTCAGGGCACTGATCGCATCAGCGCCCCGTTCCACCGCGGTCACCCGGTAGCCCAAGTGGTCGAGCATTCCCTGCGCAACCATTTTGTTGGTGAGGTTGTCCTCCACAAGCAGAATGTGCCTGCGCCTGGTTTTTGCCTCGTTGAGGGTATGGCGGGTGACGAGATCCCCCGGTCTCTGCCCGCTTGCATCCGGTTGACCGTGATACCGGCCCAGCACCGTGGTCAGGCACGCGAACAGGTGGGCCTGCCTGACGGGCTTGGTCAGATAAGCGGCAAAACCGGCATTGTGGGCACGGGATGCCTCACCGCGCTGGGCGAGCGACGAGAGCATGACCAGGGCGGTATTTTTCAAGTCAGGGTCTTCCTTGATCATTTTCCCCAAGGCCTCGCCGCTCACCTCTTTCATGGCAGAGTCCAGGATGACAACGGTGAAGGGATCTCTCTCGCGGGCGGCTTTGTGCAGGATGTCCAGCACCTCCTGTCCTCCCGACGTCTGTTCATGCCGGGCACCCCACGATTCCAGCATCAGGGTCAGAACTTCCCGGTTGGTGGCGTTGTCGTCCACCACCAGGATGCGCCGACCGGCTATCGCCTCCACACGTTCCGGAACAGGCGGGGAAGAGCCCTGCTTCCTGTCGAGCTCCACGGTGAATGAAAAAGTCGATCCCTTTCCCACCGTGCTCTGCACTGTGATCTCGCCGCCCATCATCTCGGTGAGTTTTTTCGAGATCGCCAGCCCAAGGCCGGTTCCGCCGAATTTGCGGGTGCTCGAGGAATCCACCTGGGTAAACAAGGTGAAGAGCAGCGGCAGGCTTTCGGGCGGGATGCCGATCCCGGTGTCGCGGATCGAGAACTTCAAGGTCGAGCTCTGCTCTGTCTGGGCGACCTGTTCCACCCGGATGGCCACTTCTCCCTGGTTCGTGAACTTCACGGCATTACCTGCAAGGTTCATGAGGATCTGGCGGAGCCTTCCCGGGTCGCCGTGTACCAGGGCAGGCACATCCGGTTCGATGAGACAGGAGATCTCGATGCCCTTTTCAGCGGCCCTCACTGCCAGGAGGTCGGTCACATCCTCCACCATGACCCTGAGATCAAAATCCGTTATCTCCAGTTCGAGTCGGTCCGCTTCTATCTTGGATATGTCGAGGATGTCATTGATGAGCGTGATCAGGGCATCTCCGCTTTTCATGATGATCCCGGCATACTGGCGCTGCCTGGGGGAGAGCTCGGTGTCGAGGAGCAGCTCGCACATCCCGATGATGCCGTTCATGGGGGTGCGAATCTCATGGCTCATGTTCGCCAGAAACCGGCTCTTTGCCTGGTTTGCCGCGTGGGCCTCCTCCGCCATCCGGTTGGCCCGCTCCTCGGCTTCTTTTCTCGCCGTGATGTCCACAAAGCTTTCCAGCAGATAATCTTTGCCGCCGATGCTCACCCGGATAACCGTCTTGAGGATCGGCATCTCTTTTCCATCCGCAGTGATCAGTATGCGCTCGGAATTCTCCAAGGTTTCGCCGAGGTCGGTAACCGGGCACGATCCTTCTTCTGCCTGGCAGATATTCCCCCTGCACGTCATACCCACCATGTCTTCGATCGAGGTATTGCACATCAAAGCCGCTGTCCTGTTGACGTTCACGATGGTATGGGTTTTAGGATCGATGAGAATAATGCCTGCCTGCACGTTGTCGAACACGGCGTGGAGATGCTCTTCGCTTTCCTTGAGCGCCTTCTCGGCCATCTTTCTCTCGGTGATGTCCCGGGCAACGGCATGAAAGCCGGTGACCGTATCCCCGTCCAGGAGCAGTCTCACGTTCTGTCCTATCCACATCTCGCGGCCGTCTTTCGTGATCGTGGGACACTCGATATAGATGCTCGGGAGCTTCTTGACGAACTGGATGCCCGTCTTTCGGATGAGTTCGCGGTGATAGTCTTCTCTGACGAAGTGGAGGTAGTGTTTTCCCACGAACTCCTCGGGCGGGTATCCGGTCACACGTTTCCCGGCGGGATTGACAAACCGGATAATGCCCGTGGCATCGGTTTCGTAGATCACATCGTTGGCATTGTCTACGAGCTGGCGGTACTGCTCTTCTTTTCTGCGAAGATCATTTTCCATGTTCTTGCGCGGGGTGATGTCCGAAAAGGTCCCCACCATGCGCGTGGGCGCCCCGTTCGCATCCCGTTCGACGATCTTTCCCCGGTCGAGGATATGCCGGTAGGCGCCCTCCCGTGTCCTCATCCTTATTTCGCATTCATAGACAGGGGTCTTTCCTTCGAGGCAGGCGCTCATGGCCTCCCGGAACCGGTCCAGGTCGTCGGGATGGATGGTTGCCTCGCGGAAGTCGTCCATCGCGCGAACATCCTCCTGCGAGTATCCCATCATTGCGACCCAGTGGGGATTGTACTTGATCTTCGAGGTAACGAGATTCAAGTCCCAGAGGCCTTCGCTCGTGGCTTCGAGGGCATAGCGCAGGGTCTGCTCCGATGCCCTGATCCTCCAGTGCGATATCTTCGACCTCCTCTGATAGACAGTGGAAGAGAGGGCCAGGAGGGTGATGATCATGGTGGCCAGGATGGGTTGCATCCGGGCATGATAGATACGCTTGAGCCAGTGTCCGGCATCGATGTCGATGCCGAGCACGGCAAGAACATTTTCCTGTTTCAGATCTCGTATCGGAATCGACGCACTCACCCAGGTGCCCCATGTATCGGTGAGCGGCCCTTCGGTGATCTCGATGCCGGGCTCGAAGGTCTGGAGAAAGTCATCCGTGGTTTCCTGCTCATAGATCTGCCCGGGAGGTGAATAACCATCAGAGCCCGGCTCCTCTGAATCGACAAAGAAGAATAGGCTCCTGTCTTGTCTGCCCATGAGATAGATGAAGCGGTACATGGGCTCTGACTTGCGGATGTTCATGAGCTGCTTCTTGATGTGCTGGTAGTCGGGGGAGTCCAAGTCTTCCGGTCTGCCTGTGAGCATCTGCACCTCAGAGACATCGATCGCCAGGGCGGCAATACGTGCCTGAGCGAGAATCTCCTTGCGCATTGATGCATCTTCCAGCATGCCGATCCATTGGGTGATGCCCCAGCCCGAAATCAGCACGAATGCCAGCACCCAGGTGAACCATTGCACATCCGTGAGTACGCTTTGATACTTCCCTCTGAGCCGGCTGCCAAAGACGGATGTGAATCTCGTAAGGGAGGACGCCAGCAGGATGGAGACCGCGGCAATACCGACATAAGCCAGGAAAACCAGAACAGCAATGAAGTCGACCGGTTTGAACGGAGAAACGAGGGAGGCGCCCGAGCCGGGTCCGCATACGGCGGCCAGAACCGTATATGCAGCCATGCTCGAAGCGGATGTCATAAGCCAGAAACGGGCCTGTTTTCCGGGTCGGGATTTCCATTCCCGCATGAGCACCAACGAGGCGAGAAGGCCTGAGGGCAGTACCAGTCCCGCCCGCAGAACGATCCCAAAGGCGGCGGGTCCGAACGTGCAGGCCATGGCAGCGACCAGGAACAGGGCGAGGTGAATCCACGGTGTCAGTGAATATCCGGCTTGTGTTCTGATGCCCTGACGGGCGAACTCGGCGAGGGGAAAGAACGAGACGGTAAAGACCACCGTGCGGAGAATCTGGAAAGCCACAGGATCAGGAAGACACAGACCGAGCAGGGAAAGAAGCCAGAACCCGCCCTGCAACAGGCTGAAGGCGCATGCCCATTTCCATACGAGGTTTCCTATCCGGTCATGATGGAGGTAGAAGAATACGACGGCGGAAACGAGAAAGGAGAAACCGATGAGAAAGAACAGATAGTCGAGCTGGTGTATGAGGTGGGAGTAGTCCATCATCCTGTTCGCAAGGGCCGGTAGGGTTTGGGCGCCACTCCGGGGATAATGTCTGGACAAAACAGTCCGGAGACCTTCTCCACCGGTTTTCTGTCACGCATGTCCTGTTCTCCTCATAGTAAAAACACTGATCGCCGGCATCCCCATCAGGGGATATCACTGCTGGATATTCTTAAAAGGTAGTATCGTACTTCCGTATGGGAAAATTGAATCGGGTGAAAAAAATTTCCGCAATCAAGGCAATGAATTATCCAGAAGATGTGGCGGGTCTCGACAGCCGGATCAGCAACCATAAGTATTGTCAAGAAGTTGGAAATGTTCTAGCATAGTATACTATTTGCATGGAGTTTTTATCATTGGACGTGCGGTTTCTCATCTCCTGTGAAAAGCCGTCCTGGATTGCAGCGTGTGCGAGTTCGCACCGGTGCCGTGTGAAATGAACAAATACGCATCAGCTGAGGGTTTTCCCCTATGGAAGAGGGCCGGGAAATGAACATGCGGCGGCGCGGCAGGCCGTGGAGAGCGTTTGGAGTGGTATTCCGCCGGGCCGTCATGATACTCTGTGCAGCGATAGTGCTCTCGCCCCTCTCGTGCACCGAGACGCAGCCGGAACCGCAGAAAGCCCCGCCGCCCGTCCTGACGGAAACTGCACAAAAGCCGGTTGAGCCGCTGGTCGCAACGATCATGACACCCCGCGGCCCCGAATCCATATATGAGGGCGATTCACTTTCATTCAGCGGCCGTGCCCGGGGGGGAGAGTCGCCATATACCTTCCGGTGGAATTTCAGCGGGGCGGCAAGCCCGATCGAGAAGGCCGATGCCGGGGAGATCACCTTTGAGCGTCCCGGTGTATACGAGATTATCTTCGAGGTCATGGATGCCCGTGAAGCGGTGGCCAGAGACACGCTCGCCGTCGAGGTGATCGAGGACACCAGCCCTGTTGCCCGGATCGATGTCCCTGCAGAGGCCCTGGTAACCATACGGGAGGGCGGCACGCTCGACTTCGCGGGTTCTGCGCTCGGGGGCAATGGGCCCGTGAGCTTTGAGTGGGATTTCGGACAGGGCTCCAAGACCGCCTCCGGCATGCGCGTAGACAAGGTCGCCTTCCCTGATTCGGGCGTTTTCACCGTCACCCTCACGGCCCGGGACGCCGACGGCGACACCGGGAAAAGCACTGTGGTGGTGGAGGTGACGAAGAATGTGCCCATAGCCTCGATCATCGAGCCGTCCAGCGCCCGTGAGATCTTTGAAGGCCGGTCCGTCCGCTTTTCCGGGCAGGCAAGGGAAGGCAACGGACCCTTCACCTTCTCGTGGGATTTCGGCGGCGGGGCACCGCCCTCTGCCTCCAGGGAGCCTGGAGATGTCGTGTTTACGAAGCCCGGGCTCTACGAGGTCACATTCACGGTAAAGGATGTTCATGGGGATGCCCATTCCGCCTTCACCACCGTAAGCGTGCTCCAAGACACGAAGCCCGTGGTCGAAATCCTTTCACCGGCATTGCCGGTCAGCATCCTTCAGGGAAGGGGCATCGAGTTTCTGGCCCGGGTGACGGGCGGGGACGAGCCGGTGGAGGCCCGGTGGGATTTTCAGGGAGCAGCCCCGGAAACCACGCAGATGAATCCCGGGCTCGTGACCTTCCCGGTGCCGGGCATCTATCAGACATCGTTCAGGGCCACCGACGCATCGGGAGACACGGCGGAGGCAACGGTGCAAGTCACTGTAGTGGAGGACACCGTGCCTGAGGCAGCCATCATAGACCTTCCGGAAGAGATCCTCATCACCGAGAAAGGCAAGGTGCTGTTCCGGGGAGCGGTTTCAGGCGGAAACGAGCCGCTGTCCTTTCTCTGGCGGTTTGGCGGTGCAGCCCCTGACGTGCAGGCACAGGATGCAGGAGAGATCGAGTTTAAGACCATAGGCGTCTTTCCTGTCAGCTTTACGGTCACGGACTCAGACGGCGATACGGCCGCCGCATCCGTGACCGTAAAGGTGGCGGAAGATACCAAGCCGGTAGCGGCCATGGAAAAACCCGAGGAGGACGTGGAGATCTTCGAGGGAGAATCGGTTCTGTTTAGGGGATCAGCCAGGGACGGGAACCTCCCTCTCCGATACCGGTGGGATTTCAAGGGCGGCGCCAAGAATGCCAAGGTTCAGAACCCGGGCGAGGTGGTCTTCAAAAAGGCCGGGGTGTATGAGGTTGTCTTCACCGTCACAGACGACAATGGGGACACCGACTCTGTCAAACGGATCGTGAGCGTGATCAGATCGTCGTGGGCATCCGTGTCAGGCGGATGGTCGCATTCTGCAGGACTGAAGACCGACGGTACGCTCTGGGCGTGGGGGCTCAACTCATACGGCCAGCTTGGAAACGGCGGCTCTGCAAGCTGCCGCACGCCGGTAATGGTGGGCAAGGGCACAAACTGGGCAAAGGTGGTGGTGGGAGGCGCCCATACCCTTGCACTCGAGAATGACGGCGCCCTGTGGGCCTGGGGTGCGAACGGTACGGGCCAGCTCGGCATTGGGAGCAACCAGAATGCCCATAACCCGGTCAGGGTCATGCCGGACAGCAGGTGGAAAGAGATCGCCGCCGGAAAATCGCATTCTCTGGGCATCCAGGTGGATGGAAGCCTGTGGGCCTGGGGCAGGAATGCCGAGGGGCAGCTGGGCGACGGAACACGGACCGGCTGTAATGTCCCGATGCCCGTGGGGAGTGAAAAAGACTGGAGGCACGTCGCCGCAGGAGAGGCGCACAGCATCGCGGTGAAGGAGGATGGGAGCCTGTGGGCCTGGGGCTCCAACGAGCTGGGACAGGTCGGCGACGGAGGGCAGTCCGACAGCCTTTCTCCCAAACGGATCGGTGGTGAGGAAGATGTCTGGATCGCGGTTGCCGCGGGCAGATGGCACACGCTTGCCATCCGCAGCGACGGAAGCCTCTGGGCCTGGGGGGCCAATATCTGGGGCCAGCTCGGCGATGGGACAAAGGTCTATAAGGTGTTGCCGGTGAGGGTTGGAGAAGACACCAACTGGAAGATGGTATCTGCCGGCGAGTATCACAGCCTCGCCCTGAAGAACGACGGCACGCTGTGGAGCTGGGGATGGAACGCCTTCGGCCAGCTGGGCATCGGCATGACCCACGACCGGAAGCATCCTTCGTGCATCGGGTTCGATACGAACTGGTCGTTCGTATCGGCCGGTGACCACCACAGTATGGCTGTCAAGCAGAACGGCACCCTGTGGGGGTGGGGCTACAACGGCTACGGTCAGGTGGGGGACAACACGTCCGAAGACCGGGATGCTCCGGTTCTCCTCAGGCCGCCCAAGAAAAAGATAGCCCCCTTTGGAATATCCCTTCCCGGAACGGGAGATGAAGATGAGGAAGAAAACGGGCGAAAATAAACGAAAAGGGCAAAAGAAGACAAGCTATAGCCTTTCTTGAAAAATTCCATAGCGGATGCACAAAAATACTCAATAAAAATTTCCTGAACGCCGAAGAGATCTGCATACCATCAGAGAAAGAGAGTCGGCGTATGAAGGGATATCGGCAAAAAATCATTTTGATCTTTGGCGGTATTTTTGCGGTCGTTCACTTCGGCTGGATCATCTCTGTCTTCTATCTGATGAGTAATTCGCCGGAGCAGATAAAGGTGTTCAGCACTCAGGGCATTATTACCTGGGTTGTCTGCTTCGTCATCGGGGTGGGCATCCTTTACGCCTTGGTGCTTCCCGTGAGTAACGGACTGGAGCAGATGGAGAAGGGAAGCCTAAGCGATGCAGATCTCGCCAGCATCACCAGGAGAAACTCCCTTCTCCCGATCTACAGCGGCATCCTTGTCGTGATCATGACCAATCTCAATAACGTGATCCTCTATCTCAACTATCTGCGATACGATATCGGCCCCATAGCAGCCAATGGACTCTGGCCGGCGGGTGTCGCATCGAGCTCGATATTCTATATCCTCGTGTTCGGCGCCATCAGCCTGGTGACCAGCCCCATGATCGGTATTCTGAAAGGGGAATGTGCGAGACGGGGCGTGGAGTACCAGGGGGTGACCTACAGTCTTCAGCGCAAGCTCATGGTCGTGTTTATCCTCTTCTGCCTGGGATTCACCTTCTGGGTGGGCATGATGGCCTTCTACGAAGGTGTCTACCGCATCCAGGAAGAGCTGAAGCAGAACACCCTTGCACTTCAGAGGACCCTTGTCGCCGCCTTGGATGAGAACCAGCAGGACCTCAATGATGAGAGTGTTCTCGAGAAACTCGTGGATACCATGTCCCGTTCCGGCATTGGCGGTGCCTTCCTGGCCGACAGGAACGGGAATATCCTCTACAACCCGCAGAACAGGGAGATCTACAACGGGAAGTGGAAGGATATCGACAGGACCGTCAGAGAGGGAATCCAGGCCGGCAAATCCATGAGCGTGTATGAGAATATCCACGAGCAGGTGATCTCATTTCACCCGGTGAACGATTCCTATGCCATCGGCATGGTCTCAGGCATCCACGAGCGCATGGACCGTTTCAACCAGTTCTGGATGATTTTCCTGCTCCTGGCGATTATCGGCATGGCAAACGTCATCCTGGCAGGCATAACCCTGTTCAGGAGCATCATCATTCCCATCAGGAACACGGTGGACAAGCTCAAGGACATCTCTGAAGGCGACGGCGATCTCTCATCGCGCCTCCAGGTGCAGAGCAATGACGAAACCGGTCTGTTGGCCGAGCAGTTCAATATCTTCGTCGACAAGCTGGAGGGCATGATCAGCTCTCTGAGGAATGTGGCCCTGCAGGTGGATTCAGCCACCCAGGAGGTGGCGGCCGGATCGCAGGAGCTTTCCCAGGCCACCCAGGAGCAGGCCGCTGCGGTGGAGGAGGTTGCTGCAACCATCGAGCAGATGACCTCGTCCATCAAGCAGAATGCGGCGAATGCGGCTGAGGGCAGGGAACGGGTGAAGTCCATGGTGCTCATGGCCAAGAACACAGGCGAGGCATCTCAAGAGCTGGTGAGCCGGATGAACGAGATGTCGGAGGCCTCCAAGAAGATCGGGAATATCATCACCACGGTCAACGAGGTGGCTTTCCAGACCAACCTGCTGGCCTTGAACGCCGCAGTGGAGGCGGCCCGTGCAGGCGAGCACGGCAAGGGATTTGCCGTAGTGGCTCAGGAGGTGCGGGCCCTTGCCCAGCGTTCCGGCGATGCAGCGCGACAGATCAAGGTGCTCATCGAGGACACGGTCAGCAAGATCGGCGCAGGCGATGAGATGGTCAGGAAATCCCAGCAGTCGCTGGAAGAGATCATTGGCTATATCGAAGGCCTCTCCCAGAGCATGGATGAGATCGCCACAGTATCCGAGGAGCAGGCGAGCGGCATCGACGAGCTCAACCGGGCAATCAGCCAGATCGACACCACTACCCAGCAGAATGCCTCGACCGTTGAAGAGCTGGCAAGCACCTCCGACAGCCTGAGCATCGAGGCCAGAGAACTCGCCGGGCACGTGGAACGGTTCAAGGTCAGCAGGGACGTTGTCCGGCAGACCGCCACGCATAGGGCACCCAAGGTCATGCGCGCAGAGCAGAAATCGAAACCCGCCCCAGCGGTTCCAAAGCTGGTTAGGCAGATAAAACAAAGCGAGCTCGACGACTTTGAGGAGTTCTAGAAAACGACTGTGCCGGGGTGAAGGGACCTATTGAAAGGATCGGGAAGGACGGCCGGGCATGTCAAATGCCCGGCCGTTTTCTTTTCTTCACGCAGCCGGCTTTTACCGAGTTCTCCGCGGGCTTGGTGACCCGGGTCCGGCCCCGCCACTGCCGGCGGTTTGGCCTTTCAATCACTTTTAAGGGTACTCGTAAAAGCCCTTGCCGGTTTTGCGGCCGAGCCAGCCGGTCTCGACATATCTGCGCAGCAGAGGGCAGGGGCGGTATTTCGAGTCGCTGAAGCCGTGATAGAGGGTTTCCATGATGGCCAGACAGGTATCGAGCCCGATGAGATCCGCCAGGGCCAGCGGCCCCATGGGATGATTCATGCCGAGCTTCATGACCGTGTCGATGTCCTCCCGGGTTCCCACGCCATGGTACAGGCAGTAGACGGCCTCGTTGATCATGGGCATCAGTATGCGGTTTGAGATGAATCCGGGATAATCGTTGGCCTCAGCCGGTGTCTTGCCGAATTTCAGCGCCAGGTCCCAGGTGGTCCGGAAGGTCTCGTCAGAGGTTGCCAGCCCCCTGATGACCTCAACCAGCTTCATGACCGGCACCGGGTTCATGAAGTGCATGCCTGCCACCTTGTCCTGCCGCTTGGTCTGGGCCGCAATCCTGCCGATGGGGATGGATGAGGTGTTGGAGGCCAGGATCGTATGCCCGGGGCAGAACGAATCGAGATCCCGGAATATCGCGAATTTGATGTCCTGCCTCTCCGAGGCCGCCTCCACCACGTAGTCTGCCGCCTCCATGTCCTGGAGCCGGGTGGTGGTTTTGATGCGCGCCAGCGCGGCGTCCTTTTCGGCCGGGTTCAGCTTGCCCTTGTCAATGGATTTCTCCAGGTTTTGGGTGATGTTCTTGAATCCTTTCTGGACGAGTTGTTCGCTGATATCGTGTATGACGACGTTCACGCCGCTCATTGCCGCGACCTGGGCAATGCCCGCACCCATCTGGCCGGCGCCTACCACGCCGAAGGTTTTGATCTCCATGCTTTCCTCCTTGTCTCTGCAGGTAGTTACGATACAGGCGGTTTTAGTCTCTCTTCACCACCAGGGCCACGGCCTCGCCGCCTCCCAGGCACAGAGACGCACAGCCGGTCTTCTTGCCGCGCCTGATCATCTCATAGATCAGGGTAGTGAGCACCCGTGCGCCGCTGGCACCGATGGGGTGGCCCAAGGCAATGCTTCCGCCGTTGACGTTCACCTTTTCCGGATCGATCTTGAGCTCCTTCAAGACCGCGACCGTGGAGCCGGCAAAGGCCTCGTTGATCTCGAAGAGGTCTACATCCTCGATGCCGATTCCTTCCTTCTTCAAACACTTGGGTATGGCAAGGATGGGGGCCACCAGGACGTATTTCATGTCCAGCCCTGCGCTCGCCTGGGCGCCCACGGTTGCCATGACCGTGCAGCCCAGCTCCTCGGCCTTGTCACGGGCCATGACCACCACTGCTGAGGCCCCGTCGGAGATGACCGAGGCATTACCCACCGTGGTGAGCCCGCCCTCTTTGAAAGCGGCGGGCATCCTCGCCAGCGTCTCATAGTCTGTCTCTCTGGGGCACTCGTCGGTGTCGAAGATCATGGGCTCTCCTTTTTTCCGGGGAACACTCACCGGCACGATCTCATCGACGAAGGTGCCCTCCCGGATGGCGCGCAGGGCCCGGGAATAACTCAACGCTGCGTAGCGGTCCTGGTCTTCCCTGCCCACACGATACTTTTCCGAACACAACTCGTTGGAGATACCCATGTGGAAATCGTTCACGATATCCCACAGTCCGTCGTGGACCATATGGTCCTGGATGACGCCCGGTCCCATGCGGTAGCCGAATCGGCCCTTTTCTAAATAGTAGGGGGCTGCGCTCATGTTCTCCATGCCCCCGGCCACGATCACGTCCGCATCGCCAACGGCGATTGCCTGGGCCGCGAGCATTACCGCCTTGAGCGACGAGCCGCAGACCTTGTTGACCGTGATGCACTCGACCTCCCAGGGCATACCCGCCTTGATGGCGGCCTGCTTTGCAGGGTTCTGGCCATAGCCGCAGGGAAGCACCATCCCCATGATGACCTCGTTTACATCCTCCTTGCGGATGCGTGACCGGAGCACCGCCTCTTCGATGACCGTTGCACCCAGCGTAGTGGCCCCGACACCTGCAAGACTTCCGCTGAAACCCCCCAGAGGCGTTCTCACCGCCGAGGTTATGACGACCTGTCTCATTTCATCCTCCGCTTCGTGGACTTTTTAAGATTCCGGATCTCTCATGCTGCTGAGCTCATTGAATCGAAACATTCCAGTGTTAAAGAACTCTTAGGTAAATCATGCCGAGAAAAAAATCAAGAATCCATCGCTGATAATACTGAAGTAGGCGGTGCTCTCGGTTCTCTCCCTCTGCAGTGAATGGGATGGAGTGCCCATGGTGAGTGCTGAAAAATGACGCAGACCTTCAACCAGGAAACAACGCGGGTGAAAAACCCTTGTCTTTTCCCCGGCCGGGCTGCATGATAACATGTTGAAGAAAGAGAGGAGGGTTCTATGGCCTCACAGATTGACGATATTACGATACAGTATGAAGAGGACGACCGGGTGATCGTCGAGGAGCTGGACAAGGAGATCCTCTCGAAAGGGGCATGGACCACGATCATGTTCCGCTACCGGCAGTGGGACCCCAAGATCGAAGATTTCGGGCCGGAGCGCTACTCGATCAGGAGGTATCGCAAGATCAACAACGAATACCGGCAGCAGTCCAAGTTCACCATATCCAGCGTTCAGCAGGCGAACAAGATCATCGAGACCTTGCAGCGATGGACTGGAGATGCAGGGGAGTAAGACAGCCGAACCTGCCCGGTGAAGATAATCCCGGAACAGACTTGAAGAAAATCCGTACCGGGATTTTTTGCATGCAGGCAGGGCAGTAGGCCGCTACATGGCGCCCAGGCCTCCATCCACCGGGATTATTGCCCCGGTGACGAAGTCGGAAGCGGGAGATGCGAGGTATACCGCCAGGCCCTTGATATGGTCTGCCTCACCGTACATCCTTAAGGGGATCTGGCCGAGCATGATATCCAGGATCCCTTTCATCTCGGGTTTGAAGATGTATTCCATCATATCGGTGCGGAAGAACCCCGGAGCGATGCAGTTGACGCGGATCTGATACCGGGCGAGCTTTACCGCGAGGTTCTTGGTGAGGACCTCAACCGCGGCCTTGGACGGATTGTAGGCCACTGCCGGGTGCCCTTCCTCGATGGAGCCCCGGGACCCGAAGATGGAGGAGATATTGATCATCTTCCCGCCGCCCTGGTCTTTCATGATGTTTGCCACCTTCTGAGAGAGCACCCACACCCCCCGTACGTTGACGGCAAAGATCTTGTCCCACTTATCCAGGGGGTACTCCAAGGTGGGAGCGCCCCAGGTGATGCCGGCATTGTTCACGAGGATGTCGATCCTGCCGAATTCTTTCATGGCCGCATCCACGAGCCCCTGGATATCATCGTCAGAGGCCATGTCGCACTTGACTGCCAGTGTCTTTACGCCCAGCGCCTTCAGTTCTTCACACGCCTGCTCGCACTTCTGCACCTTGCGCGATGCAATGACCAGGTCGGCACCCGCCTCGGCCAGCCCCTCGGCGATGAATTTTCCGATGCCCCTTCCTCCTCCGGTAACAATAGCCACCTTGCCCTTGAGTTGAAACAGTTCAGTGATGTTCATACGATCTTCCTCCTCCTTTATTATGTGTGGTTCCCCTTTTAGATCGCGGTCATGAAGAAAAGGGGGTATTTAGTAAACGCTTCAGTATCTCATGCGAAGCATGCTCAATATCACTGTGCAGAGAACGGCCATGCGCGTCCATGGTGACCAGAGCGGGAAGGTCCTCGACCCTGAACACCCACATGGCCTCGGGCATGCCGAACTCCAGGAGATGCACCTCTTCCACGGCCACGATCCGCCGGGCGATGAACGCGGCGGCACCGCCGGCGAGATGGAGGTAGACGCACCCTTCGGACTGAAGGGCGGCGCGAGTGGCCTCTCCCATGCCCCCCTTGCCCATGATCGCGCCCGGACGGTGGGTGCGGATGACGCGGGCCTCGTAGGGCTCCTCTCTCATCGAGGTGGTGGGTCCGGCGGCGGTCACGCGCCAGGTATCACCCTGGCGGATAGTTACCGGGCCGCAGTGGTAGATGACCAGCCCGCCGAGATCGACAGGCGAATTTCCGCCGGATGCGAGGTATTGGTGCACCTGGTCTCTGGCAGTGACGATCCTCCCGGACAGGCGCACCTGATCACCTGCGTTCAATGACCGGGCTGTCTCGGTCGAAAGGGGCGAAGTGAGCGGGATCAGAGCCATCGGCTGATCCTCCCCTCGTCGTCGAGCTCGATGCGGGCGCGCCTCGTGGCCCAGCAGGAATAGCTCACCGTCACGAAATAACAGGCCGGATGCCGGCCCGCCGCAGCAAACCGGGCGCCCAGGAGCGTGGTGCGTCCGCCGAGTCCCATGGGGCCGATACCGAGCGAGTTCGCCTGCTCAACAATGGTCTCCTCGAGCTTGGCAAGGACCGGCGAAGGGTTTGGCTCATCGAGCCTGCGGAACAGGGTCTCCTTTGCGATGAGGTGGCCCGATGCCCTATCCCCGCCGATGCAGACGCCCAGAATTCCCGGAGAGCAGCCCTTGCCCTGCGCCTGGAAGACGGCATCGAGCACACACTTGCGCACCCCGTCCAGGTTCCTGTCCGCACCCAGGCCGGCGTGGGGCAGGGCGTACTGGGCGCTCATGTTCTCCGAACCGCCTCCCTTGAACATCACGCCGATGGAGGTCGCCTCGTGTGCAGGGAGGAAATGGACCTGCGGCACGTGCTCCCCGATATTGTCGCCTGTGTTCCTGCCCGTGAGAGGGTCCACGCAGTTCTGCCTGAGGATGCCCTTCTCCGTGAGCCGCCGTAGGGCCTCCCTCACGGCGGATTCCACGGCGAACATCACAGGCCCGGGAACGGTCCGGACGATGACAAGGGGGACCCCGGTGTCCTGGCAGATGGGCAGTCCGTGCTCCCGGGAGAGCCGTGCGCTCTGGAGGATCGTCTCCAGGGTGCCACGGGCAACGGAGCCTTCCGGTTCCCTCTCGAATGCCTGCGAAAGGGCTGCGTGCACATCGTCGGGCAGCATGGTGCAGGCCTTTTCCATGAGCTCGGTGACGCTGCTGAGGAGATGGGTTTGGTTTATCATTTCAAGGGAGTCTATACCACAGTGTGTGATCGATTTCCAAGGCATCCGGGCGAAAGAGGACAAGAATTCCTTCCGAACAGCCCAAGCAGGGTCCTGCAGCCGATCTCTCAGGTCGCCTTGCGCAGGTCTTCCATGGTGTTGATGTTGGCAAAGGTCAGGGCCGGGTCTGTGAACCTGCGGATGGTCTCCTCCTCAACGATCAGGGTGTCTATGGCGGAGAGGAGGTCGAATATCCTGAACACCCGCCGGCCGAGGAGTTCTTCGATCTTGGGGAGAATCCTGCGGTGGTAGACCGCGTGGAGCGGTTCCCGGCCTTTCGACCAGATCGGGACAACCGCATCGTGGTCGTCCGCTACCGAGATCATGTACTCGATGAATGCCCTGCTCAAGTTGGGCATGTCGGCTGCGAAAACGAAGCAGTGAGGGGTTTTCGACACGCTCAGCGCGGTGCGGATGCCGCCCATGGGCCCCTGTCCCGGGGTGAGGTCTTCCACGATGTGAAAGCCTTCCAGGCCTTCGCGCACATGGCCGATGAGGATGATCTCCGAGAAGAGCGGGGCAATGATGTCGGTGACACGCTCGATGAGTTTTTTTTCCCCCATCCGGGCCATCACCTTGTCCGTGCCGAACCGTCTCGATCTGCCGCCGATCAGTACGATGCCCGTCATGGGCAGACACCTTATTGAGGTTGCGCAAGCTGTGTCAAGGTCCATTTTCATATGCCCTTTGAGGCATAAGTGGCTTGATTTCTATTTCGGCACGTATTATACCGCAAGCCGAAAGAGACCGATGAATCAAGGATTCTTCTTGCTGGGAGCTGCCCAGGGAGTTTTTCCGAGCGCTCTTTGTTATCGGTGAAAAAGCAGATCCAGCGGAAAAAATTGCTCCGAAGCCGACTGCCGGAAGTTCCTGAAAGGTCATAATACGTGAAAAACAAGAGGAAAATAGACCTCTGAATAGTGAGCCATCATTCAGTTTAGGCTTGATGCTGAAAGAAATGCGTGGTATGTCAAAACAGTCGAAACAATGTCACGGGGTACGTACGTAGTATGTACTAAGCATAGAACGGAATAAAGGGAGGAGAAAGTGGCAGGCATTGATAGGACCCAAATGGAAGCGGGGCTGGCAGAATTCACTGCTGATCAGCTCGAAAAAGTCGATGAAATCATTGGCAAATACAAATCAAAACCAGGGGCACTGATTCCGGTTCTCGAACAGGTCCAGGAAGTATGCGGATATCTCCCCATGGCACTGCAGTACCGCGTGGCAAAGGGCCTCAACCTCCCCGTTGCCAACGTGTACGGCGTGGTGAGCTTCTACTCATTCTTTACCATGGTACCCCGGGGAAAGCACGTTATCAGAGTGTGCTTAGGCACAGCCTGTTACGTTCGCGGCGGCCAGAGGATTCTCGAAGAGCTGGTTCACCAGCTGGGCATCGAACCCGGCGAATGCACCGACGACAGGAACTTCTCGCTGGAGACCGTTCGGTGTCTGGGTGCCTGCGGGCTCGCGCCGGTTGTGGTTATCGATGAAGACACTCACGGACAGATGAAGCCTGCGAAGCTGCCGGGCATTCTGGCTCAGTACCAGTAGGAGGATATCATGGCCAAACTAACCATCAACGATCTGAAAAAGATCAAGGAAAGAGTCGAGAAGGAAGATCAGTTCCGCGCAGGGAAAAAGCGCGTGAAGCTGACCGTCCATATGGGAACCTGCGGGATCGCCTCCGGTGCAAAGGGGATCCTCGATACGTTCATGAACGAAATCAGCGAAGCCAACGTTAACGACGTGCTCATCACCACCTCCGGCTGCATCGGCATCTGCAGCCGCGAACCTCTTGCAACTGTTGAGGAGCAGGGCAAGGAACCCATCGTCTATGAGTTCCTCACTGAGAACAAGGCCCGGCAGATATTCAAGCAGCATGTCCTCGGCGGCAAAGTCCAGACGGAGTTTGTCCTGGCAAGAGGCAGAGAGCAGGAAGGAGGGAAATAGATGAAGGTCTTTCGTTCTCATATTCTCGTATGCGGCGGAACCGGCTGCAGGGCATCAGGCAGTGAGACCGTCCATCAGGCGGTCGTCAAAGAAATAGCAGCAAAGGGGCTCTCCGATGAAGTGGCGATCGTCGAAACCGGGTGCAACGGCTTCTGCGCAGCCGGACCCATCATGGTGATCTACCCCGAGGGCACCTTCTACCAGTATGTCAAGGCAGATGATGTCAAGGAGATTGTCGAGGAGCACATCGTCAAGGGAAGGCCCGTAAAGAGGCTCATGTACAAGGAGCCTGTCACGGAAAAGCCCATTCCCCATATGCTTGAGATCCCGTTTTTCGGCAAGCAGATGCTCATCGCCCTGAAGAACCGGGGCCTCATCGATGCCGAGAAGATCGATGAGTACATCGCCAGGGACGGCTACCTGGGCGCCGCCAAGGCGCTCACCGAGATGACGCCGGATGAGGTCATCGAGGAGGTCAAGAAGTCGGGTCTCCGCGGAAGAGGCGGCGGAGGATTCCCTACCGGGCTCAAGTGGTCCTTTGCCAGGAAGTCGCAGGGCGATACGAAGTACATCCTCTGTAACGCCGACGAGGGCGACCCCGGGGCGTTCATGGACCGTTCGATTCTGGAGGCCGATCCCCATGCAGTCCTTGAGGGCATGATCATCGGCGGATACTCCGTCGGTGCCAACAAGGGTTATATCTACTGCAGGGCCGAGTATCCCCTTGCCATCAAACGTCTCCTGCTCGCCATCGAGCAGGCTAAGGACTATGGTCTGCTGGGCAACGACATCCTCGGTTCCGGCTACAGCTTGGACATCGAGGTCTACCAGGGTGCAGGCGCGTTCGTCTGCGGTGAGGAGACCGCGCTCATGGGCTCCATCGAGGGCAAGCGCGGCATGCCCAGGCCGAGGCCCCCGTTCCCGGCCGTCAAAGGCCTTTGGGACAAACCCTCCGTACTGAACAACGTGGAGACCTATGCGAATATCCCGCAGATCGTCCTCAAGGGCGGAAGCTGGTACGCCTCCATCGGTACCGAGCGGTCCAAGGGCACCAAGGTGTTCGCCCTGACCGGCGCGGTGAACAACGTCGGTCTGGTCGAGGTCCCCATGGGCACCCCCATCGGCGATATCATTTTCGATATCGGCGGCGGGATCAAGGGCGGCAAGCAGTACAAGGCGGCCCAGCTCGGCGGCCCGTCCGGCGGCTGTATCCCTGCCGCTGCGCTCAACACCCCGACCGACTATGAAGAAATCGTGAAACTCGGGGCCATCATGGGCTCGGGTGGTCTGATCGTCATGGACGAGGACACCTGTATGGTCGACACGGCCCGGTTCTTCATGGAGTTCTGCCAGGAAGAGTCCTGCGGCAAGTGCACCCCGTGCCGTGAAGGCACTAAGCGCATGCTCCAGGTCCTCCAGAGGATCTGCAAGGGCGAGGGCAGAGACGGCGACATCGAACTGCTCGAAGAGCTGGCTACCATCATCAAAGACTCGGCCCTGTGCGGTCTGGGCCAGACAGCCCCGAACCCGGTGCTCTCCACCATCCGCTACTTCAGGGAAGAGTACGAGTCCCATATCTACGACAAGAAGTGCCCGGCAGCGGTGTGTTCCGCGCTGTTCAAGTCCCCGTGCCAGCACGCGTGCCCCATCGAGATGGACGTTCCCGCGTACATCGCGCTCATCAGGGCGGGCAGGCTCGAGGATGCCTACCGGGTCATGAAGAGGACCAATCCGTTCCCCGGCGTATGCGGCCGCGTGTGTCCGCAGTTCTGCGCGTCAAAGTGCCGCAGGGGTCAGCTTGACGATCCCATGGCCATTGCCTGGCTCAAGCGCTACATCGCCGACAACGGCAAGAAGCCCGTTGTCGAGCCCGTGCCTGTCACCCGCAAGGAGAAGATCGCAATCATCGGTGCAGGCCCCGCAGGTCTGACCGCTGCCCAGGATCTGGCGAAGCGCGGGTACAAGGTCACGGTGTTCGAAGAGCTTCCCTATGCAGGCGGCATGATGCGCTATGCCATCCCCGAGTACCGTCTCCCCAGAGACGTGATCGAAGAAGAGGTGAAAGACATCGAGGCCCTTGGCGTCGAGATAAAGACCGGCTGCAGGGTGGGCAAGGACATCTCCTTTGACTCGCTGCGCAAGGACTATGATATCGTCGTGCTGGCGGTCGGTGCTCACAAGAGCTGGAAGCTGGGCGTGGAAGGCGAAGATCTCAAGGGAGTCTGGGGCGCCACCGAGTTCCTGCGCGAGGTCAACCTCGGCAAGGATGTGAAGATCGGTCCGCGGGTTGCGATCGTGGGCGGCGGCAACTCGGCGATCGACGCGGCCAGGACTGCGGTGCGGCTCGGAGCGAAAGACGTCACCATCCTCTATCGCAGAGAACGCAAAGACATGCCTGCCTGGGAGCACGAGATCGTGGCTGCCGAGCATGAGGGCGTGAAGATCGAGTACCTGGTCGCCCCGGTGAAGCTGATCGGCAAAAACGGCAAGCTGGGCGGCGTGGTGTGCCAGAGAATGAAGCTCGGAGAGTTCGACCGCTCCGGCAGGCGCAAGCCTGTTCCCATCGAGGGAAGCGAATACACCTTAAGCGTCGACACCATCATCCCGGCCATTTCCCAGTCTGCCGACACCTCCTTTATCCCGGAGGGTTCCGATGTCAAGAAAGACAAGTGGGGTGGCATAGAGGTCCTCTCCCGGAGCAAGAACAGGACGACCGCCGATGGCGTGTTCATCATCGGCGACGCGGCCACGGGCCCGGCAACGGTGGTGGAAGCCATCGCCATGGGCCACAATGTCGCAGCCGATGTGGATGCCTCGATCAGGCTGAAGAACAACGAGCCTGCATACAAGGAACCGCCCGAGGAAAAGATCGAAATCCCGTTCGAGGTGGACGAGGAAGTTGTCGAAACTCCCAAGGCCGCAATGCCCGAACTCGCCGTGGCGAAGAGGATCTCCAATTTTGCGGAAGTGGAGCTTGGCTACAACAAGAAGACAGCATTCAAAGAGGCCTGCAGGTGCTTACGGTGCGACGCGGAGATCTGATGATACCGCGGCGAGCAGGTGCCTGCCCTGCAGGATGACGGCAAGAGCGACTTTCTCGAATGATATGTGATGAAAAGCCCTTACTATCTCCCCGGGTGGTAAGGGCTTTTTGCATAAAGAGCTTTGGCCCGTCTGTGAGTGTAAGCGCATCGAGGGCACATATTTTCTTGAGATTTTGAAGGAGACAGGCTATAGACGATGTGCCGCAGGTCTGGCTGATAAAGACCGGCATATGAGGGTTTCAGGGAGGGATCGCGCATCTGTACGGTATCCGCCGCCAGGCGTGGTGAGCGGAGAGGCAGATACGATTTTCATCCCCTGTTTTTGGACATCCGGGTAACCGGACAAGTTTTGCCGGGGTGCAGAAGGCTTATAAAGCCTTTTGACTTAAAGGAGCGAATAAAGAAATCTGAGGAGGTAATCTAATGAGTAATGAGAATCTGGAAAGCAAACGCTGGTGGATTGCAGTAGCTGCTGTCATAATTCAGCTATGCCTGGGTACGGTCTACGCATGGTCGGTTTTCAAAAACCCCCTGATGAATATGCACGGGTGGGACGGCCAGACCGTTCAGTACACCTTCATGCTGCTCATGCTGATCATCGGACTGTCTGCGGCCTTTGGCGGCTCGCTCGTCGATAAGAAGGGGCCCCGCTTCGTCGCCACGATCGGCGGCATTCTCTTCGGCGCCGGCACCTTGATTGCGGGCTATGCCGACCAGATCGGAAGCATCGCACTCCTGTACCTGGGCTTCGGCGTGATCGCTGCTTTGGGTAACGGCTTCGGATATGTGACCCCTATCGCAACGCTGATCCGCTGGTTCCCCGATAAGCGCGGCCTGGTCACGGGATTGGCAGTAATGGGCTTCGGCGCAGGCGCCTTTTTCATGGGACAGATCGCGCCGCACATGATCTTTGCCTTCCGCGAGGTTGATGCGTCCGGGCAGTTGGTTACATCCGGCGTCGCCAAGACATGGTATATCTGGGGCGTCATTTTCCTCGTTCTCGTAACGGGCTCAGCCCAGCTCTTCAAGAATCCCCCGCAGGGATGGCTGCCGGCCGGGTTCAAACCCGCAGCAACTACGGTTTCGGCCGCTGATTCCTTTACGCTGGGCGAGGCCGTGAAGAGGCGCCAGTGGTGGATGCTCTGGGCCATGCTCTGCCTCAACATATCCGCCGGACTGGGTCTCATTTCGCAGCACTCTCCGCTCGCTCAGGATGTATACAAGAAGACCATGGGCCTTCTGGGCGATCTGACTCCCGAACAGCTCGCAACAGTCGCAGCGGCAGGCGGCACCGTGGTCGCCATTGCGGCCATCTTCAACGGCCTTGGCAGGCTTTTCTGGGCCAAGATCTCTGACAATATCGGCCGAAAGAACGTCTTTCTCACCATGTTCATCACGCAGGCTATCATTTACCTGCTGGTCGCCATGGGTTATGTGTCCAACTACTATCTCTTCATCGTCGTCTCCTGCTACCTGCTGGCATGCTACGGCGGCGGATTCGCCACGATGCCCGCATTTGCCGCAGATGCATTCGGGCCGGCATATATCGGCAAGATATATGGTTTCATGCTGACTGCATGGAGCGCAGCCGGCATCATCGGGCCGTTTGTATTCGAGGCCTTTAAGCCGCAGGCATTGTATATCGCCGCAGGCCTGCTGATACTGGGCTTCATCATCGCACTGACCTACACCCCGCCCAAAGGGAAGAAGGCCAGCGTCGGTCAGATGAACAGCTCAAAGGCTGCTTCAAAGTAATCCGGTAAAATACCAGGCACTGATTCACCGGCCGAAGGCGGGGTGCACCCGCCTTAGGCCGGTTTTGCATCTGCACTCACAAAGCACCATAAAAAATATATGCAAAATATAACACAATAATAACAGCAACTTGATGCGTTGCATACTGAACGAGCATTCATTCAAAAGAAAAAATATCCATATCTCCCCTTGTGATCCGACCGAAAATCATTTATAGATAGTGTGCCGGTCCGAGCACACAGAGTCTCGGCAAGATAATGATAAAAGGTACTTAAGGATACAGACAACATGCTGAGATCATTCCATAAATAGAGGAAACAAACTGCCCGTTTCAAAAAATAATGAGAACCGAGGGGGAGAAGGATGGTTATTACCATAGACGGCAGAAAATGCGAATTCACAGCCGGTCAGACGGTGTATGAAGTCGCGAAGGCAAACGGGATACACATACCCGTGCTGTGCCATCATGAGCAGATAAAGCCTGTGGGCGCATGCAGGGTGTGCGTAGTAGAGGTGGAGAAGGCCCGCTCGCTGGTTGCATCCTGCGCGATGCCCGCCGAAGACGGAATGGTGGTGCATACCTCAACGCCAAGGGTCTTAAGCTCCCGGAAGCTTTCCGTTGAGCTCCTCATGACCCAGGGCCACCACAATTGCATCACCTGCGAAAGCAGCGGAGACTGTGTGCTGCAGGATCTGGCGTACTCGCTCGGCATCGAGTCGCCGCGGTTCGACAACCCGGAAACATATCGCAAGCTCGAAGATGCGAACGAGATGATCGTGCGCGACATGAACAAGTGCGTGCTCTGCGGCCTGTGCGTGAGGGCGTGCAACGAGGTCCAGGTCAATCAGGTGCTCGACTACTCGGGCAGGGGACCGAGAGCAACGGTGGGGCCCGCTTTCGGATTGACGTATGAAAATTCCGACTGCGTGTTCTGCGGCGAGTGCGTGCGGGTCTGCCCCGTGGGAGCGCTGTTCGAGAAACAGGGGCGTTTCCAGGGCAGGGCGAACGATCTCGAGAAAGTGCGTACCACCTGCGCCTACTGCGGAGTCGGCTGCCAGATGGACGTGAATGTCAAGGAAAACCACATCGTCAAGATCACCACGCCCCGTGAAGGAGTGCCTGCTCCGAACTACGGCAGCCTGTGCATCAAGGGGCGTTTCGGCTATGATTTCGTGGATCATAAAGACAGGCTCACCAAGCCTATGATCAGGGTCGACGGCGAGCTCAAGGAAGCAACCTGGGACGAAGCGATCGCCTATGTCGCCGAGAAGCTCAGCACCATAAGGAAAGAGCACGGCCCCGATGCCGTCGCCGGGCTTTCATCGGCACGGTGCACGAACGAAGAGAACTATCTGTTCCAGAAATTCTTCCGTGCGGTGATCGGGACGAACAATGTCGATCACTGCGCCCGTCTTTGACACAGCTCGACCGTGGCCGGTCTGGCCACAGCATTCGGTTCGGGCGCTATGACGAACTCCATCACAGATCTTGGAGAATCCGATTGCTACCTGATCACCGGGACGAACACCACCGAGAACCATCCGGTGATCGCCACATTCATCAAGCGCGCAGTCACCCACAGAGGCGCAAAACTCATCCTCGCAGATCCGAGGAACATCGAGCTCGGAAAGTTCGCGGCCATATGGCTCAGGCAGAAGCCCGGCACCGACGTCGCCTGGATCAACGGGATGATGAACGTGATCATCAGCGAGGGTCTGTTCAACGAGAAGTTCGTGGCAGAGCGCACCGAGAACTTCGAGGCGCTCAAGGCGACCGTGAGCAAGTACACGCCCGAATATGTCGAGAAGATCTCCGGAATCCCCGCAGACGACCTGAAAAAAGCCGCACGGCTGTATGCCAAGTCGGGGGCCTCGGCAATCGTGTATGCCATGGGAATCACCCAGCATATCAACGGCACCGACAACGTGAAGTCGCTGGCCAACCTCGCCATGCTTACCGGCCAGATCGGAAGGCCGGGAACCGGGGTGAACCCGCTTCGCGGACAGAACAACGTCCAGGGCGCCTGCGACATGGGGTGCCTGCCCGGAAACCTCCCAGCCTACAAGAAGGTGACCGAGGACGCTGACAGAAAGCCTTTTGAGGATGCGTGGGGTGTGTCCCTCCCGGATAAGGCCGGTCTCACGATCCCGAAGATCATCGACGCCGCAGCCAGCGGAGCGGTGAAGGCCCTGTATGTGATGGGTGAGAACCCCATGATGTCCGATCCCGATGTGAAGCATGTGGAAAAGGCGCTGAAAAACCTGGATCTTCTCGTCGTGCAGGACATCTTCCTCACCGAGACCGGCAATCTTGCCCATGTCGTGCTTCCCACGGCAGGGTGGGGCGAAAAGGAAGGCACCTACACGAACACCGAGCGCAGGGTCCAGCGCATCAGGAAGGCCGTGGACGCCCCCGGCGAGGCCAGGCCGGACTGGAAGATCATCACCCTACTCGCAAACAGGCTCGGAGCGAACTGGAAGTATGCATCCGCGGAAGACATCTTCGAAGAAGTCCGTAAGGTAACGGTGTCCTATGCTGGCATCACATACGGCAGAATCGAGAAACAGGGCATCCAGTGGCCATGCCCGAACACCGAGCATCCCGGCACCCCGATTCTCCACTCCGTGGCATTCACCCGGGGCAAGGGCCTGTTCAGCGTGTGCGAGCACATCGATCCTGCGGAGCTTCCGGATAAAGAGTACCCGCTCCTTCTCACGACGGGGCGCATCCTGTACCAGTATCATACCGCGACCATGAGCAGGCGCTCCAAGGGGCTGGTCTCAAGGACGCCGCAGCCCTTCGTGGAGATCCACCCGGACGATGCAGCCAAGCTCGGCATCACTCACGGCGACAAGATCGAGGTATCGTCCCGCAGGGGGTCCATCGAGGTCTATGCCGAGGTGAGCGGCCGGTGCGACAAGGGTGTTGTGTTCATTCCCTTCCACTACAGCGAAGCCGCGGTAAACCGGCTGACCAATACGGCCATTGATCCGGTCGCCAACATTCCGGAATACAAGGTGAGCGCAGTCAAGATCAGGAAAGTAGCCTAACAATACACCGCAGACAAGCGTCATGCATGCCCCTTCAAGCGGCATGCATGACGCACCATATCTCTCGAAAAGAAAATCTTTGAAAGGAAATAATGAGAGCAGAAGGTCCGGAAAGGGGTATATTTCCGGGCTTGAAGGCAACGGTCATAATACACCACAACTAGACGGAGGTACATATGGGTTTCAATACACCAGTGCAGGTTGCAGAAGCTGTTGCAAATGCCGGGAACAATAAGGCGAATCTTCCATTCTTACAGATGCTCATCCTGGGTCTCTTTGCAGGCGCCTATATCGGGTTCGGAGCCGAGTTGTGCACCATGGTGCTCACCGGGACTCAGGCGACACTCGGTCTTGGGCTCTCCAAGTTCTTCGGAGGCGCCGTGTTCTCCGTAGGCCTCATGCTCGTCGTCATCTGCGGCGCAGAGCTCTTCACCGGGAACAATCTCATGACCATCGGCCTTTCCCGCGGCCAGTTCGGCATGAAGGGTATCGTGTATAACTGGGTGATCGTCTACATCGCCAATCTGCTCGGTTCGTTGCTGCTCGTGTACATCATGTACGAATCCAACCTGTGGATGACCGGCGGCGGCGCTGTAGGTCAGACGGCCATCGGCATCGCCAACGGAAAAGTGAATCTCACCTTTGCCGAGGCCTTCTACCGCGGCATCGGCTGTAACTGGCTCGTATGCCTCGCCGTGTGGATGGCGTTTGCCGCCCAGGACATTGTGGGCAAGATATTCGGAATATTCTTCCCCATCATGGCGTTCGTTGCATCCGGATTCGAACACTGCGTGGCGAACATGTATTTCATCCCCATGGGCATCGTCCTGAAAGGCACTGATGCACTCTCTGAGTTCTCAGCAGCCCTGCCCGGCATCGAAAATCTCACCTGGGGCGGGTTCTTCATCGACAACCTGATCCCGGTGACCTTGGGCAATATCGTTGGCGGCGCCATCTTCGTAGGTCTCGCATACTTCATGTGCTTTGCGAACCAGCTGTGCAAGATCGATAAGTAATCAGGCAGGAACATTTTTGCATATTATACGAGAGTCGTACCCGCTTCAAGCGGGTGCGGCTCTTTCATTGAGCGCGGTATTATTTTATGCCCGGGCGATATTCCTGGTGATCTCTTCCAGATACAACGTCACTTTATGCACCTGATTCTATTGACATTGCGCAAGCCGATATGGTACGAAAAGCCAACTCTCCACTGGAGAAAATCAGGTGAAACTCTCAGAAATCAGGGATTTGTTGGATGCTCGAGTTATCGTGGGCGAAGATAAACTGGATATCGAGATCACGACCGCCTTCGGCGCCGATCTGATGAGCGATGTCCTGTCCTTTGCCCGTTCCGGCTGCCTGCTGATTACCGGCCTTTCAAACCCTCAGGCCGTGAGAACCGCATATGCGCTCGATATCGCCGCCATCCTGGTGTGCCGGGGCAAATCCCTTACCAGCAAATTCATCGAAACCGCCAGTGAGCTGGGCATTCCCATCCTGTGGACCAAATTCATCATGTTCGAGTCGTGCGGCAGGCTCTATCAGGAAGGACTGACCGGCTGTATCCGGAAGACGGATGGAATCGAGGAAAAAACCCTTGTCCGATGAGGACTTCATCAAGTCGCTGGAGGGCGTCTACCATATCCAGGGGAGAGATTTCGTAGATGCGGGCATCGTATCCAGCGAGGTCAAGAAAAGCCTGCAGGGAAAGGGCATCCCGGAGAGCATTATCCGCAGGGTTGCAGTGATCACCTTCGAAGCGGAGATCAACATCATCTCCTATGCCCAGCAGGGGACCATCCAGCTGTTCATCGAGCCTGACGCCGTCATTATCGAAGCAAACGATATCGGTCCGGGGATCGCGGATATCGATCTTGCACTCCAGGAAGGATATTCTACTGCTGACGACTCCATCCGCGAGCTGGGGTTCGGCGCCGGTATGGGGCTGAACAATATCAAAAAATTTTCGGATGTTTTCGAGCTCACCTCCGATGTCGGTCAGGGGACTCACCTGAAGAGCATCGTGAAGCTCAGCGGGTAAAGGAGCAGGGAGATGAATCTGGAGACACTGGCCGAGGCGCTCGGCCTGAAATGCAAGTGCTGTTGGGAGAAGCTGAAAACCACCGAGGTCAAAGGCGGCTATGCAGGGGATCTTCTCAGCGACGTCATGGCGAACAGCAATGCCGGCGATATCTGGGTGACACGGCAGGTGCACCAGAACATCGTTGCCGTGGCATCGCTGAAAGGCCATGCCGGCATCGTCATCGTGCAGGGAGCAAGTCCGGACAAAGACACCCTCGATCGGGCGGGCAGAGAGGGAATCCCCATCATGGTGACCGACATGTCGAAGTTCGAGGTTGTGGGGAAGATCTATCAGCTCCTCTCCGAAGCTTGACCATGCCAAGCTCAAGAGGGCTTCCCATGGGTGAATCCGGGCCGGGTATATTCCGCTGCAACCTGCACGTTCATACCTGTCTTTCCCCGTGCGGAGATCTCGATATGCATCCCCGGGCTCTTGTCGACGAGGCTGTTGCCCAGGGGCTCGATATCATTGCCATCTGCGATCATAACTCATCCGAGAATGTGCCCTATGTCATGCGTGCAGCACGCGGAACCCCCCTGTGCGTGATCCCCGGAATGGAGGTATGCACCCGGGAAGAAGTCCACGTGCTCGCGCTCTTTGGTGATCAGGCTCAGCTCTCACTACTTCAGGACTATGTATACGCCAACCTCCAAGGCCTCAACGACGAGGATGCCTTCGGTATGCAACCCATCGTCAATGAAGCGGGCGAGGTGGAAGGTTTCAACGAGAGGCTCCTCATCGGTGCAACCGGCATCCCGCTGGAAGATCTCGTGAGCCGGATCCACGAGTACGGAGGTCTGGCGATCGCCGCCCATATCGATAGGCCGAGCTTCAGCGTGATCGGACAGCTCGGATTCATACCTCCCCATGTCCCCTTCGATGCCCTGGAGATATCCGCCCGCCTGGGGATCAAGGGCGGCAGAGAAAGGTTCCCCGAGCTCTCCGGCTATCCCTTCGTCACCTCTTCCGACGCCCATTTCATCCACGACATCGGCGCCGCCTGCACACGCATGGCCCTTCAGAAGCCCTGCTTTGCCGAGGTGGCCATGGCCCTGAAGGGCGAGGATGGGAGATACATCGAGGAGGATGCATGATCGAGCTCGCGCTCCACATCCTGGATATTGCCGAGAACTCCACCCGGGCACAGGCCGATCTCGTGGAGATAACCATCGTGGAAGACCTGAAAGAGGATATCCTGGTCATGGAGATCAGGGACAACGGCTGCGGCATGGACGAGGACACTTTGAAGAGGGTGATGGACCCGTTCTATACCACGAAAAAGGTGCGCAGAGTGGGTCTCGGCCTGCCCATGCTCGCTCAGGCTGCACGGTCGACCGGTGGAAGCTTCGAGATCGAGTCGCAGATAGGCAAGGGAACCCGGGTGAGCGCCCGGTTCCGGCACAGCCATATCGACCGGCAGCCTCTGGGGGATGTGCCCGGGGCCGTGAGCGCCCTGATTCTCGGGAACCCGGATGTCGATTTTCTCTATACCCACCAGAAGAACGGCAAGATATACGTCCTTGACACCCGTGAGATCCGGCGGGAGCTCGACGGTGTGCCCCTGAATCATTTCGAGGTGATCAGCGCAATCAGGGAAAATATCCGGGAAGGAATCACCGAGCTCGATAATGACCGCTGATGAGTTTCCCCTTTTCCTGTTCCTGCCCCTTGCGATGGAAGCTGGCTCCATGGTATGGCTCGTAAAGTTTTATAATGATAATCGGGGTCTTGGAAAGGCCGGTTGACGGAAGCCATAGCATTTCCGGATCGATGGCATGAAATTTCAGCGGCAGGCCCTTCGATCCTTTATTTGCAGATAGCTGCAGGGCATATGACCTCATCCTTCGCGTGCAGAGGAACCAAGCGCGCAAGAGGATTGAACTTTACCGGCTTTTCTGTATGATGTAAGACTATATTACATATAAAATAGAGATAGAGGAAGGTTTTGCATTCATGAAAACAAGACTCAATCCGAAAGAACCGGTCAGGTTTGTCACGGCCACGTCACTATTCGACGGTCATGATGCATCCATCAACATCATGCGGCGGATCCTGCAGGACAGCGGTGCCGAGGTGATCCATCTCGGGCACAACCGCAGCGTGAACGACATCGTCAACGCTGCGATCCAGGAGGGCGCCCATGCCGTGGCCGTAAGCTCCTACCAGGGAGGGCATCTGGAGTTTTTCAAATACCTCATCGATCTTCTGCGCAAGAGAGGGTGCGGGTATGTAAAGGTCTTCGGCGGGGGTGGCGGGGTGATCGTTCCCGAAGAGATCCGGGAGCTCCAGGACTATGGAGTGGCCAAGATCTTCTCGCCCGAAGACGGGAAGGCCATGGGGTTGAAGGGCATGATCGACTACATGATCACCCTGGCCGGCAAGATCGAGTTTCCGCCTGTCGACGGCAATGCAGCCAGGCTAAGAAAAGACGACCATGCCCTCATCGGCAGGATCATCAACCTTGCCGAGAGGAGCCTGTGCGGCATTGAATGCGGATTCGACGCTATCCGGGAGACACTCGGGCGTTCGCGCTCGCGCGTGCCGGTGGTCGGGATAACCGGCACCGGCGGCGCAGGGAAGAGTTCGCTCACCGACGAGCTGGTGAGGCGGTTCCTGAACTTCTATCCGGAGCGCACCATAGCCATCGTGTCGGTGGATCCCTCGCGCTCGAAGAGCGGGGGTGCGCTCCTGGGCGACAGGATCAGGATGAACCATATCGACGCCGGCCGGGTGTATATGCGGTCGATGGCGACCCGCGGCTCGCGCGACGAGCTGTCCGAGGCCGTGCATGACGCCATCCTCGTCCTGAGCGCCGCCGGCTTCGATCTCATCATCGTGGAGACGAGCGGGATAGGGCAGGGCAATGCCGCGGTGACATCGATCAGCGACCTCTCTCTCTACGTCATGACTTCAGAATATGGTGCCCCCACCCAGCTCGAAAAGATCGACATGCTCGATTTCGCCGACATGGTGATCATCAACAAGTTTGAAAACGAAAAGGCCGAAGACGCCTTGAAGCAGGTCCAAAAGCAGTACATGCGCAATCACGGCCTCTTCGGCACCGACCCGGGGCAGCTCCCTGTCTTCGGCACCGTGGCAAACCGCTTCAACGATCCTGGGATCAACCGCGTGTTTTCCCGCCTGGTGGCCAGGCTTGTGGAAAAAGGCCTCGTCGACTGGGAGATCCCTCCCGAGGGGGAACACCATGGCGGCGGCCTTTATCAGGGGATCGTGCCCATGGGAAGAGAGCACTATCTCCGGGAGATCGCAGAGGCGGTGAGGGGCTATCATGCAGACACCCGTTCAAGAAGCGAGCACATCCGCAAGATCTTCTCCATACAGGAGCTCCTCAAAGACACGGACGGCACCGAGGCGGCGCCGGTTCTGAAGCGCAGGCTGAAAGAAATGAAAGGCAAGGTGCCTTCCGAAGAAATCGACATGGTGGAAAAATGGGAAAAGGAGCGGAAAAAATACCTCGGAAAGACCTTTACCTATACGGTCCGGGATAAGAAGATCGAGGTGCCGCTCGTCCAGGATTCTCTCTCGGGCCTGCCCATCCCCAGGATCTCACTCCCCGCGTTCACCGACCCGGGTGACCTGTACGCCTGGCTGAGAAAGGAGAACGTGCCGGGGCGGTTTCCCTACACGGCAGGCGTGTTCCCCTTCAAGCGCCGGTGGGAGGAGCCAAAGCGGCAGTTCGCAGGTGAAGGGTCTCCGGAGAGGACCAACCGCAGGTTCCACTACCTCTGCAGAAACGACGATGCCAAGCGCCTGAGCACCGCATTCGACAGTGTGACACTCTACGGTGAGGACCCCCACGAGGAGCCGGACATCTTCGGCAAGATCGGCGAGAGCGGGGTGAGCATCTGCACCCTGGACGACATGAAGAAACTCTACGCAGGCTTCGATCTCTGCGCGCCGAGCACGAGCGTGTCCATGACCATCAACGGGCCTGCACCCATCATGACCGCCATGTTCTTCAACACCGCGATCGACCAGCAGGTAGACAGGTTCAAAGAGGAAAAGGGCAGGCTCCCGAACCGGAAGGAGCGCGAGGAGATCCGCTCCTGGGTGCTCAAGAATGTGCGCGGCACGGTCCAGGCCGATATCCTCAAGGAGGACCAAGGCCAGAACACCTGCATATTCTCCACCGAATTCGCCCTGAAGATGATGGGCGACATCCAGGAATACTTTATCGAGCACGAGGTGAACAACTTCTACTCGGTGAGCATCAGCGGCTACCATATCGCCGAGGCAGGCGCGAACCCTATCAGCCAGCTTGCTTTCACCCTGGCCAACGGTTTCACCTATGTCGAATACTATCTCTCGCGCGGGATGAAGATCGACGACTTTGCCGGCAACTTCTCCTTCTTCTTCAGCAGCGGCATGGACCCCGAGTACAGCGTGATCGGGAGGGTGGCCAGGAGGATCTGGGCCATCGCCATGCGCGACCTCTACGGTGCGAACGAGCTCTCCCAGCGGCTCAAGTATCACATCCAGACTTCGGGCAGATCGCTGCACAGCATGGAGATTCAATTCAACGACATCCGCACCACACTCCAGGCCCTGACCGCTCTGGAAGACAACTGCAATTCGCTGCACACCAACTCCTATGACGAGGCCATCACCACGCCCACCGAGGAGTCGGTCCGAAGGGCCATGGCGATCCAGCTCATCATCAACCGGGAGTTCGGGCCTTCCATCAACGAAAACAAGCTCCAGGGGTCGTTTTTTATCGACTGGCTCACCGATGCCGTGGAAGAGGCGGTTTTGAAGGAGTTCGAGCGGATCAGCGACCGCAAGGGCGTTCTGGGCGCCATGGAGATGCAGTATCAGCGCTCAAAGATACAGGAGGAGTCTCTGTATTACGAGGAGCTCAAGCATACCGGCAGGCTTCCCATCATCGGGGTCAATACCTTTGAGAATCCGAACGCAACAGGAGAAGACCACCCCGGCGGGTGCATACCGCTCACCCGGGCCACCCCTGAAGAAAAGATGGGCCAGCTCACGAACCTGCGGAAATTCCAGGCGCTCCATGCCAAAGAGGCGCCTGCGGCCCTGGAAAAACTCAAGAAGGTCGCTCTCCAAGGCGGGAACATCTTTGCCGAGCTCATGGAAACCGTGAGGGTGGCAAGCCTCGGCCAGATCACCCGGGCCCTCTACGAGGTGGGCGGGAAGTATCGCCGGAATATGTGATCCTCCTTTGCTGGGGGCTGCCGAGGGCTGGTTCTCCTCTCCGAGATGCTGCCGATGGCGGGTGCTTGCTGAACCGGGGAAGGATAGGGGCAACGATGAAGGTGAATGACGTGAATGGATGGCAGGAGCTGTGATGAGCGATATCGGAAAGGGCTATGTGCAGATCTATACCGGCGACGGCAAGGGCAAGACCACGGCAGCGCTGGGACTGGCCCTCAGGGCGGCCGGCTGTGGGCTTAAGGTCTGCATCATCCAGTTCATGAAGGGCCGGCACTACTCCGAGCTCGATTCCGTGCCCCTGCTGCAAGGGCTGGTCACCATCGAGCAGTACGGGCATCCCACCTTCTGCCGCTTCACCGATCCACCTGATCCCCGCGAGGTCGAGCGGGCTCACGAGGCGCTGGAACGCCTTGAGTCTCTCATGAATTCACGGGCATGCGACGTGCTCGTTGCCGATGAGATCATCACGGCCATGAAGTTCTCTCTGCTCACCGAGGACGAAGTCCTTGCCTTTATCGGCCGCAAGCCCCAGGGCATGGAGCTGGTCCTTACGGGCAGGGGGGCTACGCCGGCCCTGATAGAGGCCGCAGATCTCGTCACCGAGATGCGCGAGGTCAAACACTACTATCTCAAGGGCATTCAGGCCCGCTGCGGCATCGAGAGCTGATATCGGAGCCTGTCAGAACGGTTTCGAGGCTCTGGCGTGAACCCCAAGCAGGGCGGCCTGCCGTCACCCGGTGCATCATCCTGATCCGCTGTTCTTCTCATTGACCGCTCAAGGTTGTTCTTGCTCGCCCGCATGTCGGTGAAATGAGCTGCAAATCCTGATCCAATGCCGCTATATAAGCGGTTTTACTCATCAATAATATCCTTGCAGACTGGCTGGCGAGATGTTAGGGAGGACCTGCCCCCTGAAAAGGAGGCGAAGGCCTGACCAGGCCGTCCAGGGCTGAGCTGAGTGCAGGGCGGGGCAGGCAGTGACAGTCAGGATAGGTTTTATCCGAGAAAACCGAAGCGAACCGGGTTGACGAGGCAGCGGGCTGTTTCGAACGGCTTGCGAGTGTCACCCATTGAAAAATCCTTGAGAAAAAGAATTGGAGGAGCAACCATGTCAAAGGCAATACAACTGCTGATCGGAATCATTCTCGTGCTGGCATTGTACCCGGTGAACGGTTATTCCGCACAATGTATCCTCTCAGAGAACTTCGACGATCAGATCCTGGACGAGAGGCTGACCGTCTATGGAAAGAACTGGCAGGTTCTGAGCCCGCCCCAGTACAACCTGAATGCGGCGGGAAGGACTGCCGGGGGATATGCATTTTCTTCAGGCACCACGAGCATGGCCCATTTGGGCTGGATGGGCGATACCATGCTCTCGCCCTGGCCCACTGACGAGCTCTATGTGTCGTTCTGGATGCGGTATCCCACATATAGCCGGAGCGATCCCATGGAAAACCTGAAGGTGTTCTATCCCCATTGGGAAAGTTCCCGGAGCTATGTGCACTTCACGCTCTCGGACAGCAACACCATCTATTATTCGGCCATGGCGAACCGCACGCTGCTCACCGGGGGCAACTGGCTCGAATGTCCGGGCCAGACCGACGGCGCCTGGCATCACTATGAGTTCTATATCAATTTTGCAGAGGGCATCTGCCGGTTCTGGTATGACGGAAATCTCAAGGTGGACGATATCTTCGGCACCGGCGTCTGGACGAACAGCGTATACTCCATCATCGTCCCTTCCATCGACGGCGAAGAACCTGGAAACTTCTCGCGCCAGGTCGACGACCTGGAGATATGGGACGGCATGCCGGCACCGGGGGACCTGGCCGTGCAGAATGTCAAACCTTCGCCTCCATCCGGACTGGGCCTTCAATTGGTGAACTAGGGCAGACCCGGTCTACGAACCCCCCCAGGGGACGAACTCTCCCTGACACAGCCTTGCCCCTGGTTGCCTTCCCGGGACAGAAGGCTTCCGGCAGCAGGTGTGTTCATTGGAGGCAGGGTGTAAAAAAGAGGGCCTGCTCTGTTTTACTACAGAGCAGGCCCTCATTCATGGATACTGCAGGTATTTTTTTTAGAGCATCTCTACGGCGGTTGCCATGGATACACCGCCTCCGCCGCACAGGGTGGCGAGGCCAAGGGTCTTGCCGCGCTTCTTCATGGCGTGGATCAGGGTCACGATGATGCGTGCGCCGGTGCTCCCCACGGGATGACCCAGGCCGATGCCGCTGCCGTTGACATTGGTGATCTCGCGATTGAGGCCCAGCTCTTTCTCGCAGCCGAGGTACTGGCCGGCAAAGGCCTCGTTCACCTCGATGAGCTCAAAGCTCTCCAGCGTGAACTGCGGGTTTTTCTTGAGGAGATCCCTGACAGCAGGGACCGGGCTCAGGCCCATGACCGAGGGATGGCATGCGCCCCGGCCGCTGGCGGCGATGCGGGCGATCGGCTTGAGCCCGAGCTCGCGGGCCTTCTCTGCAGACATGATGATCAGGGCCGAAGCGCCGTCGTTCAGACCCGAGGAGTTGCCCGCCGTGACCTTGCCGATCTTGGGGACAAATGCGGGAGGCAGCTTTGCAAGGTCATCCATGGTCAGGCCCGGACGGAAATGCTCGTCCTTGTCGAAGATGACCGGCGGCTTGCCCCTTTTCTGGGGGATTTCCACGGGCACGATCTCTTCCGCGAAATCTCCTTCTTTGGTGGCGCGCTCGGCATTGTTGTGGCTTCTGAGCGCCACCTCGTCCATCTCCTCCCTGCTGATATTATGGAGGTAGGCAATGAACTCGGTGGTGTGGCCCATGATGTAGGGCTTGCCCTTGTACATCTCGAACAGGGGGCCGTCCTTCATCGGGCCGTCATCGGAGAGCGGCATCACGTATGATCCGCAATGCAGGGCCCTGATCATGGCGTCCACGAACACCTTGTCCTGGAGACGGCACCCCCAGCGCGCATCGGGCGAGATGTACGGGACCCCGGACATGTGCTCCACGCCGCCTGCGAGGATGATATCGGCCATCCCGGCCTGGATCATGGCCGCGCCGCTTAATACCGCCTCCATCCCGGAGATGCAGACCCGGTTGACGGTGACAGCGGTCACGGTCTCGGGAATGCCTGCCAGCAGCGCCGCTACTCTCGTGACATTCAGTGTGTCAGCCGGGTCCATGCAGCACCCGAACCGGACGTCGTCGATCATGGCAGGGTCGATTCCTGCGCGCTTGACAGCCTCTTTCATGACCACGCTCGCCAAGCGTGCTGCGATTACATCCTTGAGCGTTCCTCCGAACGTGCCGATAGCCGTTCTGCACGCAGAAACAATGACTACGTCTTTCATGAAAACCCCCCTTCGAGAAGTGTCGTGTGAGAATGTTATCGATGAGTATGTTAAAAATGAATACTCATTCATTGACACGTATATCTAAAATGAGTTATCAAGTAAAGAGAAAACATGTTTCCCGTCATGGCGCTTCAGAGAAGAGATGACCTGGTTTTTACAGTGCTGCCGCGGTCGTAGGAGAACTCCATCAGGCGGCCTCCACGTGCTTCCATGGGGCAATCTTGCCGTTGCCGGCTCGACCCAACAGTCCTTTGCCGTTGTGATACCCGGCCGGCAGGACTGAAGCAGGACACAGAAACGGAGTGGGCGGATGGACGAGAGAGAAAAAAGGACAGGATTTGAGTGCAGCCGCTGCGGAATGTGCTGTCTTGCCGACATGATCGCCTATGTCACCCCGGAAGACCTGAACCGGTGGAAAAGAGAGAACCGGCAGGATATCCTGCACATCATCGAAAACGAGCAGGCCGTCTGGCTGGGCGACCACTTCATTTCCAGCCGCACCGGCAGGCCCATATACGGCTGTCCCTTTCTTGAGATGAAAGACGGCCTCTTTGCCTGCAGCATCTACGAAACCAGGCCCCGGGTCTGCAGGGACTACCAGCCGGGGTCGTCAGAGCTCTGCTCCCTATGGATACGAACACACACTATCACGGGTGTTAAGGGCTAAGGCTGATCCGCAGGCGATCCCCGGCATCGGCGGCAGCTTTGCCCTTCCGGCTCGCAGCCGTTCTATGAGCGGTCTTGCGGGCGGGAGGCCCGAAGTGTTCGTGCCGCCCGCAAAGGCGGGCTTCCGGATAGCAGGTGGAAGGGGATCAGGCCTTTACCCGAGGCAGGTCCGCCCACGACGTGGTGAACCGGGGAGACTTCTTCGCCTGGCGCATCCACCAGGGCCGATCGAAGCCCGCTGCCGCAAATGAGATGGTCCCTCTGCCCCACCGGCTGTTGATCCCGTCCATGGCCTCCATGATGGCGAGCTGTTTCGGGCCCTCACGGCAGGGGTGGAAGAGGTTCATCTGGACCCGGCCCCGGGGCGTGATGCCCGCGAGCATGACGCCCACCTTGCGGTATGCTGGGCCGCGCCGGTAGACGCGCGCGAGCAATGCCTTGGCGTAGCCGATGAGCTCCGGGGTATAGGCCGTGGCCACGGGGATGTTCGCAGAGGCGATGCGCGTGACGGGGAAGCCTTCGTTGAAGGGAAACTCCACGAGCATGACCTGGAGAAAGGATGCGGCCGATTTCTGGGCGCGCAGCTTTTCGGCGGCACGGGACGTGTAGGCCGCGGCGGCCTCGCTCAGCTCCTCGATGCGGTAGACCTTCCGGCCGAACGAGCGGGAGCAGATGATGGTCTTGCTCGTCTCCCGGGTGTCCTCCAGGGGGATGCAGGAGATGCCCCGGAGCTCCGTGACCGTGCGCAGGCCCATGATCGTGAGGTTTTTCCGTGCCCATTCATCATCGACCCTGCTCAGATCGAGGGCCGTGCGTATGCCGTGACGCCTGAGGAGCCGGGCGTATCTCCTGCCGACGCCCCATACGTCCTCCACCCCGGTGGAGGCCAGGACCTCGTCCGTGTTGCCGCGGATATCGAGCACGCCCCGCAGTCCGGGGTCTTTCTTTGCCGCCCGGGCTGCAATCTTCGCCAGGGTTTTGCTCGGGGCGATCCCGATGGACACCGGCACGCCCACCCATTTATTGATGCGGTCCCGCAAGTCCCTGCAGAAATCCCGGGGGGAATCCGGGAGCCCGGTCAGGTCCAGGAATGCCTCGTCGATGGAATATATCTCAACCTCCGGGCAGGAAAGGTGCAGCACGTCCATGATCCGGCGGGAGATGTCGCCGTAGAGGCTGTAATTCGAAGAAAAGACGCGCACGCCGTGCCGGGCGATGAGCGAGCGGCACTCGAAGACGGGCTGGCCCATGCGGATGCCGATGGCCTTGGCCTCCTCCGACCTGGCGATGATGCACCCGTCGTTGTTCGACAGCACCACCACAGGCCGGTGCTTCAGCGCGGGGTTGAACACCCGCTCGCACGAGACATAGAAGTTGTTGCAGTCTACCAGGGCAAAGAGATCGTTCATGAAATTCTCACGCCTTGTGGATTACATAGGTAACCACGCCCCAGACCTCCACGGTCATGTCCCCGGTGAGCTCTATGGGCGCAAAATCGGTGTTCTCGGCCGCGAGAAACGACCGGCCGTTCTTCACCTGGAAGCGCTTGACCGTGAACTCGCCGTCGAGCACCGCGATCACGATGCTGCCCGGTGCAGGCTCCTTGGCCCGGTCGACGATGAGGACGTCGCCCGGATGGATGCCGGCACCGATCATGGAGGTCCCCTCCACCCGCACGAAGAACGTTGCCGAGGGATGCTCGATGAGAAACTCGTTGAGGTCCAGGGCCTTGTCGATGAAATCGTCTGCCGGTGAAGGGAAGCCGGCGGATATCCGCGCGGTGAAGAGCGGGATCTTCAGGTCGGTCCGGCGACAGAAGCCCCACACCTCTTTCACGTGCATCCGCTCTCTTGGCATGAACAGGAATGATAGCACTAAGTGCCGGTGATGTAAAGGGATCTCCCTGGTGGCAAGAGATTCAGAGCAGTTCTTAAGGGTGCAATGCTGCCGGGGGGAGTTCTCTGCTTTTATGAAGGGCCATGGTGTGATATGAGTGCTGCCATCACCACGAGATAGTGCGATGTAGTACATTGCGTCTGAAGGCATGCGGAATGATTTTTTTGCTCCCTGCTCTCAAGAGCTGAGTGCTGCCGTGAGGGCGATGGCGCTGCCGGGGGAATGGGTATTAAATTTCTTTGTTTCGCCGGCCGAACAGCTATACAAAGGAGGGGTTGTGGAGGTATTGACTTGACGTCTGGTGATCCTATAAAGGTACTAAAGCAGCACGATTTATAAGGAAGGGAATATGTATAATTTGAAATTTCAAGAAGTTGTAGGGTTTTTCCTCGGGCAGGAAAGCCAAGAGGAGAGGCTCGGTATCTGTTATCCTCCATTGGATGTCTACGAGTGCTCCAACGAGCTCTGCATAGAGGTCGAGATTCCCGGTGTGAGCCAGGATGAGGTCCAAGTCGAGGTGGTCGGCAGGACCCTGGTCATCAGCGGGATGAAGCGGGACACGCTGGCGAACAAAGGAGTCCGGTATATCAGAATGGAGCGAGGATTCGGAAGGTTCAGGAGAGAACTGGATATTCCCGGAATATTCGATCTGGAGAAGGTGGATGCCAGGTTCTCCGACGGAATCCTGGTCATTCGTATAGCCCGGTCTGACGACAAGGCGAAGCTCATCAAGCGGATCACAATCGAATAGGAGTATAGTGAATGGAAAATGAAAAGCAGGCAATAGATATCCCTACAAATATCCCATTGCTCCCTATCCGGGATGTAGTGATCTATCCATATATGATCCTGCCGCTCTTCGTGGGCAGGGGGTTGTCCATCAAGGCGGTCGACGAGGCGCTGAACAAGGACCGGTACATCTTCCTGGCCGCGCAGAAGGACTCAACGGTTGAGGAACCCGAGGAAGATCAGATCTACACCGTGGGCACCGTGGCCATGGTCATCAGGATGCTCAAGCTCCCTGACGGCAGGGTGAAGATCCTGGTACAGGGCGTGGCAAAGGCGAGAATACGCAAGCTCTATAAGGACGACCGCGGTTTCTACACCGTTGACATCGAGAAGATCGAAGAGCCCGAGATCAAGGAAGTGACCGTGGAGGTCGAGGCCATGATGCGCTCGGTCAAGGAGCAGTCCGAGAGGATTCTCCAGCTCAGGGGCATTGTCTCGCCCGACGCGCTCTCCATCCTTGAGGCGATCGACGATCCCGGCAGGCTCGCCGATCTGGTTGCATCAAACCTGAGGCTCAAGGTTGAGGAGTCGCAGCACGTGCTGGAGATCATCGACCCTATCGAGCGGCTCAGGCATGTCAACGGCCTGCTCTCCAAGGAGATGGAGCTCTCCGAGGTCCAAGCCCGCATTCAGACCCAGGCCAAGGAGGAGATGAGCAAGACCCAGCGCGAGTACTTCCTCCGCGAGCAGCTTCGCGCCATCCAGCAGGAGCTGGGCGAGGTGGACGAGAAGAGCAAGGAGATGGAGGAGTACCAGGCCAAGATCGAGAAGGTCGGCATGCCCGAAGATGTGAAGAAAGAGGCCACCAAGCAGCTCGACCGGCTCAAGATGATGCACCAGGATTCTGCAGAGGCCAACATCATCCGGACCTATCTCGACTGGATGACCGATCTGCCGTGGAGCCATTCCACGCATGACAGCCTCGATATCAAGCAGGCCGCCGTCATCCTCGACGAGGACCACTACGGTCTCGATAAGGTCAAGCAGCGGATCCTGGAGTATCTGGCGGTGAGAAAGCTCAATCCGAACAAGAAAGGCGCTATCCTGTGTTTCGTGGGTCCTCCAGGCGTCGGCAAGACATCGCTGGGCAGGTCCATCGCGCGCGCCCTGGGCCGGGAGTTCTACCGGCTCTCGATCGGCGGCGTGCGGGACGAGGCCGAGATCAGAGGCCACCGGCGCACCTATATCGGCGCCATGCCCGGGAGAATCATCCAGGGCATCAAGCAGGCCGGCTCCAACAACCCAGTGTTCATGATCGACGAGGTGGACAAGATCGGGCAGGACTTCCGCGGCGACCCGTCTTCAGCGCTGCTGGAAGTGCTCGACCCCGAGCAGAACTTTTCGTTCCAGGATCATTACCTCAACGTGCCCTTTGATCTGTCCAAGGTCATGTTCATCACCACGGCAAACCTCATGGACCCCATTCCGGGCCCCTTGAAAGACCGGATGGAGATCATCGAGCTGCCCGGGTACACCGACCAGGAGAAGCTCCAGATCGCCAAGCGCTATCTGGTGAAGCGGCAGGTGACCGAAAACGGTTTGAAGATGGAAGACATCGTGTTCACCGACGACGCGATCCTCGACGTGATCAACCACTACACCAAGGAAGCGGGCGTCAGGAACCTGGAGCGGGAGATCGGCTCCATCGTGCGCAAGGTTGCCAGGGACGTAGCCGAGAAGAATGGCAAACGCAAGAAGGTTTACCGGATCACGGCCAAGAACGTGCACAACTACCTTGGCGTGCCCAAGTACCTGCCCGAGCAGGAGCGCACCGAGCACGAGGTGGGCGTTGCCACCGGCCTTGCCTGGACCCCCTTCGGAGGCGAGATCCTCTACATCGAGACCTCGGTTTTGCCCAGCAAGGATGGCAAGGGCGGCGGGCTCGTCCTCACCGGACAGCTCGGAGACGTGATGAAGGAATCCGCCCAGGCCGGTCTCACCTACGCCAGGTCACGTGCCGACATGCTGGGCATCTCGCCCGCATTCACCCGTGAGTCCGACGTGCACATTCACGTCCCTGCGGGCGCCATCCCCAAGGACGGCCCGTCTGCGGGCATCACCATGGCGACCGCGGTGATCTCCGCCCTCACGAACCGGAAGGTCAGGAAGGATATCGCCATGACCGGCGAGATCACGCTCAGGGGCAAGGTGCTCCCCATCGGAGGCCTCAAGGAGAAGACCCTGGCCGCTCACCGGAACAAGATCTTCGACATCATCATCCCCAAGGATAATGTCAAGGATCTGGAGGATATCCCGCCGGTGATCAAGAACAAGGTCACGTTCCATCCGGTGAGCTCCATGGACGAGGTGCTCGAGCTGGTGTTCGTAGAGGATAAGAAGCAGGAGAAGAAACCCGCCCAGGAGCCGCCCAAGCGGCGGAACGCGAGGAAAGAGAGCAAGCCCGCGGAGCATGCGGCCCACTAAAAGGCCGTATGCCTGGAAAAGATGGCGGCCGGGGAGCGCCCGGGAAGAATATCGGTTCACACGAGGCTGAGGCCCTTGGTGAAAAAAGGGCTTCAGCCTTTTATTACACCTTCAAAGATTCGTGTGATCACAGGCCCTGCCTTCTCGGCCATGGCAATGACCTGTTCGATCGGAGCGGGCAGGTAGTTGTCGGGGTCGTTGCTGTTGGTGACAGCCGATATGGCGAGCACCTCCATGCCGCAGTGAACGGCCTGGATGACCTCCATCACCGTTGACATGCCCACAGCGTCCGCGCCCATGAGACGCAGCATCCGGGTCTCGGCCGCGGTCTCCATCGACGGCCCCGGCACCTGCACATACACCCCTTCGCCCAGATCGATGCCGTTTTCGCGTGCGAACAGCCGTGCCTTGGCAATGAGCGCAGGGCTGTACGGCCTGGTCATGTCCGGGAACCTCGGGCCCAGCTCGTCGATGTTCGGCCCGGTGAGCGGGTTCTGCGAGGTGAAGTTGATGTGGTCGGTGATGAGCATGGCGCTTCCCGGAGTCAGGTCCGGCCGCAGGCCCCCTGCTGCATTGGAGATGAACAGCTTCCTGATCCCCATATAGGCGAAGACGCGGATGGGAAAGGTGACCTCCCGGGGCGAGTACCCTTCGTAGAGGTGGAACCTTCCGCTCATGACCACCACGCGCTTCCCCCCCAGGGTGCCGAACAGGAGCCTGCCCGCATGGCTCTTCACCGAGGAGACCGGGAAGCCCGGGATGTCCGCGTAATGGATCATCCTCTCCACGGTCACGGCCTCCTCCATGACGCCCAGGCCGGTGCCCAGGATCACGGCGGTATCAGGCCTGGCAATGGAGAGAAGATAGTCGGCGGTGAGCTGTTCCTGCAAGCGGCTCATTCTTCCAGGGGGATGGCTTCGTCGATGAGCATGACCGGGATCTCGTCCTCGATGCGGTACTTCAGCCGGCAGGCACGACAGACGAGGCCGCTCTGATCTTCCTCCAGTTCCAACTTGCCCTTGCACTTGGGGCAGGCGAGAATATCGAGCAGTTGCTTGTCAATGGACATGGAAAAAATCCTCCTTCTTTTCGTATGTCATTGCAGGGGCGTGGATGTCAATACGGGAAAAGGGCAGAGCCTGTGAGCGGGATTATGCAGGCAGGAACGATTATCGTCTGTGCCGCTGTGGAGTTTCTTAAGCCTTCAGGTATCCATGGTGCCTATAGGGCTATCCACTCCTCTGAAAGGCCATGTCATTGATCGAGCATGGGAATACGTGCCACTACCAGCTCCTGCACAGGGCGATAATGCACTCCCGGACGATCTTGGCGGCTGTGATAGACGATATGCCGGTGGTGTCCATGTTCGGGGCGAGCTCGACCACATCCATGCCCGCTATCTTGAGGCCGCCGATGAGTTGGACCAGGGTCTCGCAGAGGGCCTGAAACGAGATGCCGCCCGGCTCAGGGGTCCCGGTGCCCGGGAACACGGCAGGGTCGAGGATGTCCAGGTCGCACGTGAGGTAGCAGGGCGACCCTCCCGCCCAGGCAATGATCTGAGGAACGTTTGCGGCGAGGCTTTTCACGAGAGGATATTCCTCCCTGGTGCACGAACGGATGCCGAACTGACGGATGCGGTCATGGCCGAGCAGGTCGACGGCACGGCGGATCACCGAGGCGTGCGAGAGTCTCTGGCCCAGATAGTCGTCCCGCAGGTCGGCGTGGGCGTCGAGGTGGATGATCCTCAAGTCCGGGAACCGGCCGGCCGCGGCCCTGATCGCGCCGAGAGAGACCAGGTGCTCGCCGCCCAAGAGAAAGGGGATCTTGCCCTGGTCCATGAGCTCTCCAATGGTTGCCTCGATCATGGCGAGGGCAGGGGATGGGTCGCCGAAGGGCAGCTCCAGGTCGCCCATATCCATGAACGCGCAGTCTTCGAGGTCGAACTCCTGATTTGGAGAAAAGGTTTCCAGGCCCTGGGATGATTTGCGGATCTCATCCGGGCCGAAACGCGCCCCGGGGCGGTAGCTGACGGTGGAATCGAAGGGAGCACCCACCAGGCAGATGCGGCCCTGGTCGCGGGCTGCGAGAAACCGGCTCATAGCGCCTGCTTGATGAAATTGGGCAGGGCGAAGCATGCCCGGTGGATATCCGTGTTGTAGTACCGGCATCTCTGAGAGACAAGTTCTGCGCGCTCCCGGTCGAAAACATCGGCAGGGTTTCTATCCTGTTTGAAGCAGAGAGTGCACGACCACAGGCCCGAAGGATAGCAGGGAACCGGGACCAGATAGGGATAGGCGTTCCCGAAGGCCTGCCGCATGTTCTTCACGATGGATGAAACCTGATCCAAGCTCCATGCCGGAGACTCGGTCTGTGCGCTCATGGCGCCCCTGTCGGTCAGCGCGTCACGGATACTGCCGTAGAACTCGATCGAGAAGAGCCCTACCGCAGGACCGATAGGGTCGGTCGAGTCGATGCAGATGCAGTCGAATTCGTTTCTGTGTGCCTTGACATACTCGATGCCGTCCGTCACTACCACCTCGACCCTTGGGTCGTCCAGGCAGGAGGACAGGGCAGGGAAATACTCCCGGGCCGCCTCGATCACCATGCCATCGATCTCGCAGAGCACCACCCTACGGACACCGGGGTGCTTGAGCACCTCTCTGACCGACCCGCCGTCCCCGCCTCCGACAATGAGTACGCTCTCAGGGTTGTCCACGCAGGTCATGGGCACATGGACGAGCATGTCGTGATAGAAGAATTCATCCTTGTCCGTGAGCATGACCAGGTCGTCCAGCAGCATGATATTGCCGAGGAACGCATTCCTCACCACCTTGATGTTCTGATACGGGCTCTGCTTCTCGTAGAGGACCTCGTCTATGTAAAAGCTCAAGCCGCCAGCCTTGCCGTCAAAGACCTCGATGAACCATGAATCCGCCGTTCTCATGCATCACTCCCATAAGACCACGGCAGCAAACGCACAGCCGCACTTCACCACCCGATGCTCCACGGCGGTGCTCTTGATCTCGCGAATGGCCTTTCCCCGCATCTTCATGCCCTCTTCGGCCATACGCCTCACTTGCTGCTCGATCTGATCCTTCGTGCCGATTCCCGAATACTCCATGATTAGTCCCGCATGGTCCTCATCCTCGGGCAGGGCCAGCGCCACACCCGCTGATATGACATCGCCCGGTTTCTCCGAGACGATTTCTGCATACGCCACCGGCACCAGCGAGCCCTGAGGCAGGTTCACAGACGACACCTGGCGTGCGCGGGGCGGGCAGATACTGCTCATCTTGAGCAGGTTCACGTTCCCGACTCCGGAAGCCAGGAGCGCGCCGTCAAAGGCGTTGAGCCTGCTGAAACCCTCGGATGACCCTGAGGTGATGAAATATGTAGAAGGTGTCCGAATGATCATGTTCTTTTTGTCACCTCGCTGCGGATGCGATTGCATCCGGCTTGTATTTGAGCTCCTGGCCGACGACCTTGAGCTGGCCCCTCTTCATCTCGATGGTGGAGTAGTGGGCGCAGTCCAACGACTCTTTCAGAAAATCGAAGGCCTTCCACGGGTCCACCGTGTCTCCGCAGGTGAAAATGTCCACCGCGGCATAGCCGTATTCCGGCCAGGTGTGGATGGACAGGTGCGACTCGGCAATGACCACAAAACCGCTCACCCCGTGGGGATTGAAGGTATGGAACGCCGATGACACGATAGTCGCCCCCGCTTCCAGCGCGGCATCATTCAAGTGTTTTTCGATCTTTCTCGCATTGTTCAGTACTTCGACATCGCAGTCATAGTATTCAGCCAGTATGTGGGTTCCCAGTGCGTTCGTCATTTCCATACCCCCTTTCTTCAGAAACTTGGCGGGGCAGAGATCCAGAGGAACTGTGCCCTGCTTTTCGATCTGTTCTCTATCCAGTGTTTCTTGTCTGCCGTATAGTAGAAGGCATCCCCCTTCGATGCCTTGAACGTGTCTTTCCCCAGGCAGATGACGATCTGGCCTTCGCGAACCAGACCGCACTCATCGCCATAGTGCGTTTTTTCCTTATAGGTGACCGAGCCCGGCTCCAGCGTCACCAGGAGCATGTCGGCCTCCCGTCCTTGCGCCCCTGGAATGAGGACCTCCCTGCTTACCCCGGGTTCGTCTTCATCCTCGATGAGGACCCGCTGCGAGGGTTTGAAGACCACGATCTCCGGACCCTTGACCGCAAAGAAGTCGGCGAGCGAGGTGTCCAGGGCATTCAGGATCAGCTCGAGCGTATCCAGCGACGGTGTCTGGAGATCACGCTCAAGAAGTGAGATAAACCCCTTGGTGAGATCTGCTCTCGCTGCCAGATCTTCCTGAGTCAACTCCATGGAAAGACGCAAGTTTTTTATCTTTTCACCAATCTTCATCCGCTCCCTCTAGGCATATTAAAGTGTTATCGATTGTTTACAATAATAAACATTGAGGGGGCTATATATGATATGTCAATCCTTTGTGTCAAGGAAATTATCGAAAGATCGCCTCCCGCGAAAAGCCGTTATACTTAACTGAAATTACAGGCATACTTTCCGCCTTGCACTCCATTTCAGGTCGACTGTCCCAGGGATGGCCGTATGTCATGATCAAAATGACGATCAGCAAGTCCACGCATCGGGGTCACAACCCTTAAAAGGTGATAGGTTCGGGCGCAGGGTCTGGTGCACTTCGGGATCATGTCATCGATCGGTCTTGTTACTGCGGGAGCTCTTTTGTCGGGTGTGCAAGCAGGGAGTCTGAACACTGCCGGAAAGGCACGGGAAAAAGACTTGCTGCTGAATCGGGAAGGGCGTGAAACATAAGCGGCCCTGTTTTCAGTGCTTCAACAGGGCCGCTTCCGGGTCCGACAAGACCTTGCGGCAATGTGTCTGCCGCAAGGCAGTGCGCGAGGATCACTGGGTCTTGAGCATCTCCCAGTACTTCTCGTAGATCATGATGGCATCGCCCACGTCTGTCTGGAGTTCGCCGCGGTCCAGGTCGGCCTTGTCCGGATACGCAGCCTTGTGGTTGCGGGTCCTCTCGTCCAGCATCTCCTGGGCCTTGGCGTTTGCCGTGGCATATCCCACATATTCGCAGTTTATCTTGGCGATGTCAGGCCTGCACATGAAGTCGATGAAGGCATGGGCGTAGTCTATGTTCCTGGCCGAGGCCGGTATCACCATGCTGTCGACCCAGAAGGTCGCGCCCTCTTTGGGATAGACATACTTGATATCCGGGTTCTCCTCGTTGGCCTGGTAGACCTCGCCGCCCCAGATCTGGCCGATCACGACCTCGTTGTTGAGGAAGGGCTGCTTGGGAGAATCCGAGTTGAAGACCTTGACGCTCGGGATGAGCTTCAGGAGCTTCTCGTAGGCTTCCTTGATGCGGGCAGGGTCGGTCTCGTTGCCCGAGTAGCCCAGCGAGCGCAGCGACATGGCGAACACGTCGCGCACGTCGTCCATGAGCAGCACCTTGCCTTTGTAGGCGGGGTTCCACAGGTCATCCCAGCTGGTGATGGACGCAGGGTCGACCACCTTCGCGTTCACCCCGATTGCGGAGGACCCCCACAGGTAGGGAATGCTGTAGGCGTTGTTCGGATCATAGGGTTTGTTCAGCAGGTCCTGATTAAGATTCTTCATGTTCGGCAGCTTCGAGTGGTCGAGGGGTTTGAGCATCCCGAGCCGGCTCATGCGCTCGACAAAGTAGGTGGACGGAAAGGCAACATCATAGCCGTCTTTCTTGAGGATCTTGAGCTTGGCGAACATGGCCTCATTGCTCTCGAAGGTCGAATACTTGACCGCGATGCCCGTCTCCTTCTGGAAAAGCTCCAGCACCTCAGGATCGATGTACTGGGACCAGTTGAAAACATACACCTCCTTGCCAGCGGCAAACGCCCCCAGAGGCAGGGAAAACACCAGGAACAACACCAACACCTTTTTCATCTACTTATTCTCCTTTGCAAAGAAAAAATGGGCAATGGTTACGGTGAGCAGCGACACCAGAAACATGACCGCGCTCAGTGCGTTGATCTCGGGCTTGATGCCCAGGCGGACCATGGAATAGATCTTCAAGGGCAGGATCTCGAACGAGGGCCCGGTAGTGAAGAAGCTCACGATCACGTCATCCAGCGAGAGCGTGAAGCTCAACAGCCAGCCCGCAATGATGGCGGGCATGAGCATGGGAAGCATGACGTGCCGGAACATCTGGAGCTCGCTCGCTCCCAGATCTTTGGCTACATCAATGATATGGCGGTCGAACCCGCTGATGCGCGCGTAGACGGTCACTATCACGAAGGGGAGGCAGAAGGTCACGTGGGCCAGAAGCAGGGTCACGGCGCCTACACTCAGTCCGATGGTGATGAAGAACATGAGAAGCGAGATGCCCATGACGATGTCGGGGCTCATCATCAGGATATAGACGAACGAGTACATGATCCTGCGGCCCAGGAAGCGGTAGCGGTAGAAGGCAAAGGCGCCGAGCGTCCCTAAAACCGTCGCGATCGTGCTGGATACAAGGGCGATGATGAGCGAGTTGGCGAATGCCTCCATGAGGGGGCCGTCAGAGAAGAGCACCCGGTACCAGTCGAGGGTGAAGCCCTGCCAGTTGGTTGAGAACCGGCTCGAGTTAAATGAGTAGATCACGAGCACGATAATCGGGATGTAGAGAAAGAGAAAGATGAAGCCGAGGTAGGCGGATTGAAAGAGTTTTTTCACCTCACCGCCTCCATGTCGCCCGAATGCGCCCTGCGTGTGCTGATGAAGAACCAGATCAGGAGCATGACCATGAGCAGTGTCAGCATCACGCTGGCAGCCGAGCCCAGGGGCCAGTTGCCGGTGGTGAGGAACTGGTTCTTGATGAAGTTGCCGATGAGCATGGATCTGGCCCCGCCCAGCAGATCGGGGATATAGAACAGGCCGAGTGCGGGCAGAAAGACCATGGTGCTGCCTGCGATGATGCCGGGAAGCGTGAGCGGCAGCACGATGTGGAAGAAGACGTGCCGCGAGGTGGCCCCCAGATCGCGGGCAGCCTCCATGAGCCTGCGGTCGAGCTTGAGGAGCGACGCATAGAGCGGCAGGATCATGAAGGGCAGCAGCGTATACACAAGCCCGATGAACACGGCTGTCTCGGTGTAGAGGATCGAGAGCGGCTCGCTGATCAGGCCCATAGAAAGCAGAAAGGTGTTGAGCAGCCCGTTTGCCTTAAAGAGGATGATCAGGGCATAGGTGCGGATCAGAGACGAGGTCCAGAAGGGGATGATCATGAGCACGAGCAGGAATCTGCGGATATTTTCATCGATCCGGGTGAGGATAAAGGCAAAGGGATAGGCGAGCAGGAGCGTGAGCACCGTGGTGCCCAGGGCGAGCACGAGTGAGTTCATGCACACCTTGAGAAAGACAGGAGAGAAGAGCTCGCGGTAGTTCTCCATGGTCAGAGTCCAGGTCACAATGACTTCAGGGTTGCGGGTGAGGAAGCTGAACAGCACCACGATGAGGTACGGGACCACCACGAACACGGCGATCCATACCATGGGCGAGCCGATGGCGAAGTTTCTGAACCGGCTCCCCCTTGTCATGGCTACAAAACGACTTCCCAGCCGTACGGCCAGTCCACGTGAACTCTCTGACCCTGCTGGAAGATCACGTCTTCCTGGTCCTCATTGAAGAACTGGGTCACAAATATACTCTCGCCGGCATCGAGGCTGACGATAAGGTCAACGGTCTTGCCCTTGTAGATGACCTCATCGATCACGCCTCCCAGCGACGGCGGGACAGGCCTGGAGTCCTCATCTCTGGTCACTATGAGATCTTCGGGGCGGAGCAGCACCTTGACATGCTCTCCGGTAGTGAAGTTTTTGCGGTTGAGCACCTTGAAGGGCTGGCCGTGGATATCCACGGTGGCGCTGCCGTTATAGATCTCGGTGATCCTCCCCTCAAAGATGTTGATTTCGCCCACGAACTTGGCCACAAACATGTTCTCGGGCTCTTCGTAGATCCGGGTGGGCGTGCCGATCTGCTCGATGCGTCCCTGGTTCATCACCGCGATGCGGTCCGACATGCTGATGGCCTCTTCCTGGTCGTGGGTTACGAACACGAAGGTGATGCCCAGCTTGCGGTGGATCCGCTTGAGCTCGATCTCCATCTCCTGCCGCAGCCGGTAGTCCAGGGCGCTCAAGGGTTCGTCGAGCAGGAGCACCTGGGGCTTGTTCACGATGGCGCGGGCCATGGCCACCCGCTGCTGCTGACCCCCCGAGAGCTGATGTGGCTTGCGCTGCTCCATTCCGAGGAGCTTGACGATAGACAGGGCCTCTTCCACCTGCTCGCGGATGAGGGACTTGTCGAGCTGCTTCATCTTCAGTCCGAAGGCGATGTTGTCGTAGACGGTCATGTGGGGAAAGAGCGCATAGCTCTGGAAAACGGTGTTCACGTTGCGTTTGTTTGGCGGTGTTCCGTTGAGCGGCACCCCGTTCATGATGATCTCGCCCTTATCGAGCGACTCGAAACCCGCGATCAGGCGCAGTACGGTGGTCTTGCCGCAGCCGGAGGGGCCCAAAAGGGTAAGGAACTCTCCCTGGAAGATATCCAGGTTCAGCGCATCTACGGCGACGACGTCGTCAAACCGTTTCGTCACCTCCCGTAAGCGGACTATGGGTGCCTTCTCCATCCATACAATCTCCGAGGTGTGATCTTTGCGTGATTTTGAAATGGTCTCTATACGAAATACATAATTTAATCAACCCGGTTTTTCTGCCAAGAAATCCATCCCTCAAATGCCTTGCTGCGTTTTTTTGAAAAGATTGCGGCTTGCCATCAAATCACTTTCGACGTACATACGAACAAGGGAGAACGATACATGATTGAAAAGATACCCTTCCTTCACCGGAAGAAGATGTATAACATCATCATAAAGGACGACATCAGCTTCGATGCCCTGCACTATATCATCGACGTGCTCATCGACCAGGGCGCGTTCATAAGCGAGATGGAGCCCTCAGACCTGTACACCGTGGTATACGAAGAAATCCGCTATACTGTGGGCGTGGACGGAATCGACATTATGATCGTCTGCGCCTGATAACCCTCCCATGGTAAACGTGCACCTCTGCCAGCCCGATGCGACCAAATCGTGCGCCGCGTGCTGCGGCATCTACAACTATGTCGAGAACACCAGGCCTGCGCTGGTGAGGCGGTTCGAGTACCGGGGCCTGCTGATGGCCGGTGTGCGGGCCGGCACGCTCTCCCTGGATGAGTACAGGAGCGCGGTCCGCCACCGTGAGGATGGAAAAAGGATCTTCAAGACCATTTATTCCTGCGAGTTTGCGGGGTTTGTCGACGATTCCAGGCAGCGGGTGGGGTGCATGCTCCATCCCATGGTGACCGGCGGGTGTGATCTGCGGGAGGTGAGTTTCTACGGCCGCGAGATCTGTGACGGCCATTTCTGCCCCAGCTATCAGAAACTTGCGGCGAACGAGGCGCTCTGCGTGATCTCCTGCATCGACGACTGGTACCTCTACGGCAGCGTGATCACGGACATCGATTTCGTAAAGAGCTTTTTCCGCCTTGCACAGAACCGCCTCGGCGAGGAGATCTCGCCCGAGGCTCTCAAGGCCTCGCCGGGCCTTGCCCGGATCCTGAAGAGCTATTTCTCGCTCAAGCTCGACTGGCCGTTTCGCGATATGGCAAAGCCCAGGTTCGGCAAGTATTATTTCGTGGGTGAGGAATACGCGGTGGACAGGATCGACTATGAAAGTCTCAGGGCCGATATCCCGCCCTACGATCCCATCTTTCTGAGCCTGTCTTCGTCGTTTGCGTCCAAAGATGAGCTTGACCGGGCCACGGCAACCATAGATAATCTCTTGAAAGGCTTCTGCCATGAATACGAACGATCTCATCGAGAGCATCATTGACCTGGCCCTTGCCGAAGACGGCCAGGACATCACCTCTACAGCCATCTTCGAGCCCGGAGACGAGATGTGTGCCGTTTTCACGGCCAAGGCCTCCGGTGTGATCGCTGGTCTTGAGATCGTTCGGCAGGTTTTTCTCCGGCTCAATCCGGTTGTTCAGTGTTCTTTCCGCATAAGCGACGGGGAAGAGGTAAAGGCCGGAGATGTTCTGGGCTCCGTGTCCGGGCCGGCAGTTGACGTGCTCAAGGGCGAGCGGGTGGCGCTGAACTTTCTGCAGCGCATGTCGGGCATCGCCACGCGTACCGCCGAGTATGTCCGCCGTGTCAGCGGCACCAAGGCGCGAATTCTCGACACCAGAAAGACCGCTCCGGGCCAGCGGGTGCTTGACAAATACGCCGTCAGAATGGGCGGAGGGACGAATCACCGCATGGGCCTGTGGGACATGGCGCTCATCAAGGACAACCATATCGATCGCGAGGGCTCCCTGGCCTCGGCGGTGCGCAAGGTCAGGCAAAAGCATCAGGGCGTCGCCGTGGAGGTCGAGGCCAGGACCCTGGACCACGTGCGCGAACTGCTCGACGTGGGCGTGGACCGGATCATGCTCGACAACTTTTCTCTTAAAGATCTTCGGAGTGCTGTTGAACTGGTGGGAGGAAGAGTCCCGCTTGAGGCATCCGGGGGCATCACCCTGGATAACATCCGCGACGTGGCGCTCACCGGGGTGGACTTCATCTCGGTGGGAGAAATCACGCACTCGGTCAAGGCCCTGGATATCTCACTCACCTTCGAGGGGGGCGAATGACGAGAGAAGAAGCCCGCAAAATCATCGAGGAGAAGAAGCAGGAGCTGGGAAGAGGCCTCATCATCCTGGGACATCACTACCAGAGCGATGAGGTGATCGCCTATGCCGACTTTGTGGGCGACTCCCTGGAGCTCGCCAGAAAGGCATCCCAGGTGGAAGAGGCCGGCCATATCGTGTTCTGCGGGGTGTTTTTCATGGCGGAGAGCGCGGCGATCCTGGCACCGGATAAGTCCGTGTACATCCCTGATTTCTCCGCCGGCTGTCCCCTGGCCGACATGGCGGAGCCGGGCGCCGTTCAGAAGGCGTGGGAGGTGATTACAAAGGATGGCGCCGGCGTCGTCCCGGTCACCTATGTCAACTCCAGCGCCCGGATCAAGGCGTTCTGCGGCAGGCATGGTGGGATCGTCTGCACCTCGGGAAATGCGCGACAGATCTTCGAATGGGCCTTTGAGCGTGCAGACAGGATCTTTTTCATGCCCGACATGAACCTCGGCCGGAACACGGCCCGTCAGATGGGCATACCCGAAGAGCAGGTCGTGCTGTGGGACCCGGAAAAGGAACACGGAGGACTGGGCAGTGAAGAGCTGGCCCGGGCCCGGCTGGTGCTCTGGAAGGGCTGGTGCCCGGTGCACTGGCCGACATTCACCCCCGAGGACGTCCGCATGCTCAAGGAGAAACATCCCGGCATCGATGTCATTGTGCATCCCGAGTCCGATCCGCAGACCGTGGATGCCTCCGGCCGGAGCGGCTCCACCGCACGCATCCTCGAGGTGGTGAAGGCTACTCCTCCCGGAGGCAAGCTGGCCATCGGCACCGAGGCCAATCTGGTGAAGCGGGCGGCGCGTGAGAACCCCTCGCTTACGATCGTGCCTCTGCGCGAGGTATACTGTGAGGATATGGCCAGGATCACACTCGAAAAGCTCGCCTTGGTGCTGCTCCACCTGGGCGAAGACACCTTCCGGGTGACGGTGGAGCCTGATATTGCGCGCGATGCCCTGTCCGCCCTGGAAAGAATGTTGAGGGTATAGCCATGCCCGACGCCTATAAGGAAACCGAATGCCTCATCATCGGAACCGGCATTGCCGGAGCCACCTGTGCCTACATAGCGGCAAAGGCCGGAGTGAAGGTATGTCTTCTCACCAAGAGGTCTGACCCTTCATTGGCCAACACCAACCTCGCCCAGGGAGGAATTGTCTACTCGGGCAACGGGGACAGTCCCGAGCTGCTGAAACAGGATATCCTCAAGGCGGGGAGATTTCTCAACTCACTCGACGCGGTCGATTTTCTGTCGCGGCAGGGGCCGGCTATTGTCAAGGAAGTGCTCATCGATGATCTCAAAGTAGACTTCACCCACCTCAAAGGCCCGGAGGATGAGAGCTATGACCTCACCCGGGAGGGTGCGCATTCCATCAACCGCATCCTGTATTCCGCCGACCACACGGGCCAGGAGATCGAAAAGGCCCTCCTTGACGCGCTTCGCAAAGAGAAGAATGTTGAGCTCATCACCAACGCGACGGCTATCGACCTGATCACCCTGCACCACCACTCGACAGACATCCAGTCGCGATATCTGCTGGAAGACCGGTGCGCCGGCGCATACGTGTTCAAGGAGAGCACCAAGGAGGTAATCGCCGTGCTGGCGCAGTACACGGTGCTCGCAACCGGCGGTCTCGGAGATATCTATCTGCATTCCACCAACGAGAAGGGCACTGTGGGAGACGGCATCGTCATGGCCAAGCGTGCCGGCGCCAACGTGATCAACATGGAGTTCATACAGTTTCACCCCACCACCCTGTACCTCCCGGGCGCGAGAAGGTTCCTGCTCTCGGAGGCCTTGAGGGGGGAGGGCGCGAGGCTGATGAACCTGCGCGGCGAGTACTTCATGGACCGGTACAACCCGGAGCTCAAGGATCTTGCCCCGCGCGACGAGGTGGCTATCGCCATCTGGGACGAGATGATCGAGAACAAGGAAGACCACGTCCTGCTGGATATCGCCAACTTCGTAAAAGAAGACATTCCCGAGCGGTTCCCGAAGATCTACTCAACCTGCAAGCAGGCGGGCATCGACATCACCCGCGAGCCCGTGCCCGTGGTGCCGGCCGCGCACTACTTCTGCGGCGGGGTGCATGTGAACAACCTGGGCCGGACCACCCTCAACGGTCTCTATGCAGCGGGCGAGGTGTCGTGCACCGGGCTGCACGGGGCCAACCGGCTCGCCTCAACCTCGCTGCTCGAAGGGCTCGTCTGGGGATATACCTCTGCAAAAGACATTGTCTCAAGGATCAACTCAGGCGAAACCATCCGGACCAATACGCTCCACTCGGTGCGCGACTGGATATACACCGGGAACGTGGAGAACGAAGACCCTGCGCTCATCGCCCAGGACTGGGCCTCCATCAAGAGCACCATGTGGAACTATGTGGGGATCGTCCGGACCAGGCAGCGGCTGAAGATCGCCATCGAAGACTTGAGGCACATGCTGCTCAGAATCGAGGACTTCTACCGGGAGACGCCTGTGTCGAAGGACATTATCAGCCTCTTTCAGGGAACTCAGTCCGCGATCCTGGTGGCGGACGCCGCTTTCAGAAACCGCAACTCCATCGGGTGCCACTTTTTGAGGGACCATACCGGCTCAACACGATCATACCCGGCCATGCCGCGCCACTACACTCCTTGATATGACGCCTAACATTTCTCCGGGGGCTTTCGCCTGTCACACTCTACCCTCGCGATGCCGTCCTATGGTCTGATCGCCATACTATGGCCCCAAAACCCCTCATGTTTTGGGAGGGCAGTCCCAAACTCCTGCACCGGAGAAATGGACATGCATATGTAAAATCAATGGCATGGGTCAATATCCCCTCAATGGCACGGCATTCGCATCCTTAATCTGCAATCTGGACATGAACTGGGGTGCGCCAAGAAATGAGTCGAAAGGGTTCGCCTGACGATATTTGCATTCTCTGCGGCGGGACAGAAGGGGTGAGCAGGTGCGGGGGATGTGACAGGCCCCTGTGCAAGAGATGCAGGAGCATGGAGATCTGCACCAAGGTCGATGGGGAGATCACCATAAAATACTTCTGCCCTGACTGCGGCAACGATCCCCAAATCAATCCTCCCAAGGCATTCACAAAGGTGTTCGGGCTGGAGGATGTCACCGATATGGTGAACCAGGAAGAGCGGGCCAAGGCAAAACGTTTCAAGATCAAGCTCAAGATGTCGTGACCCGCGGGTCCCTTTTTTTCTCTTTGGGTCCAATACCCCTGATAGCATACGAAATAATGCCTGGTCGACTTGCAGGCAGGGATATCCGTACGTCTGCCTGCTGGGGCGGCTCATGGCGGTGCGGACTGGTGATGTATTATGGCGGAATTGCCAGAGAATGGTATGGTGACGGCACCATAATCACCGCAAACATTCAAACGGACATATACCATAGGCCATGAAAATGAATATTAATATAATAATAAAATCAATATGATAAAAAATTCGATAAAATGGCACACCTTTCGCTAATAATAGAGGCCGGAAGGAAAAGCTCTTTCACAAAGAAACCGTAAAAACAGGTTTCCATAGAGAACGCGAGGTACAGTACACACGGCATTGGGCAGCACACAGAAGGCCTGCTGAATAATCGGGCAGGAGACGATATTCTCGCAGAGCAGGATATCACTGGGGTAAAGATGATCCCCTTTTATGCCTGAAGCAGCCCCTCTCTTTCCTGCAGGGAAAGTCCTCTGCCGTTCGGTACTCTCAATAACACTAACTGAAACCTCCTTTTTGATGCCAGAAGATGGGACAAGATCCATACTCCGCTACCGTCCCCACACCTTATATCTTCTGGCTTTTTTTTGTCCTCAGGACTTCCTTGAGGCCATAACCTCCCTCCGGGGGAAAACTCCTTGACAATCAAGGCAAGTTTCATTAATAGCTCTACCACTTTTCACGGATAAACAAGAATCAGGAGTATAGACATGTATGCGGTGATAAAGACTGGCGGGAAACAGTACAAGGTCGAAGAGGGCGACAGGATCCAGATCGAGAAGCTCGATGCGGCCAGCGGCGATGTAGTGACCTTCGACAACGTCCTCTTCATCGGCGGTGACGAAGAATATCAGCTGGGAACGCCGAGCCTTGATGGGGTGACCGTAGACGGAAAGGTCGTGCGGCAGCTCAGAGGCAAGAAGATTATCGTGTTCAAGATGAAGAGAAGGAAGGGCTACCGGAAGAAGCAGGGTCACCGGCAGAACCTCACCGAGGTCTTTATCACGAAGATCAATGCAGGCAAGGAGGCTTGATAACCCATGGCCCATAAGAAATCAGGCGGCACCTCCCGCAACGGAAGGGACACAGCAGGAAAGAGGCTCGGTGTGAAGCGCTTTGACGGCCAGCCGGTGAGGGCAGGGAGCATCCTGGTCCGCCAGCGGGGCACCAAGATTCATCCTGGGCCGAATGTCGGCTGCGGAAGGGACTACACCCTGTTTGCGCTTACCGACGGCGTCGTGAAATTCGAAACCCTTTTCAACAATAAAAAGCGGGTGAGCATCGTAGCGAACGCTTCGTAATATATGGACTTCATCGACGAGTCCAAGATCTATGTGCAGGCCGGCAACGGCGGCAATGGATGTTGCTCGTTTCGCAGAGAGAAATACGTTCCCAAGGGGGGGCCCGACGGGGGTGACGGAGGTAAAGGCGGGGATGTAATCATCAGAGCATCCACAGGCGTCCACACCCTCCTCGATCAGCGCTACCATCCCCACTACAAGGCAGAAAGAGGTCAGCACGGCAAGGGGAAGAACTGCACCGGCAGGTCGGGCAGCGACCTCGTCATCACGGTCCCGGTCGGAACCGTGGTCAAGAATGCTGAGACCGGTGAAATCGTGGGTGATCTGGTGGAAGAAGGCCAGACCCTGGTGATCGCACGCGGCGGTGCCGGCGGACGGGGGAATGCCCGGTTCGCAACCCCCACGGTCCAGGCGCCCCGCTACTGCGAGCCCGGCAAACCCGGAGAGGAGGGGGAGTTCATTCTCGAGCTCAAGCTCCTGGCAGACGTGGGTCTGGTCGGCTTTCCCAACGCAGGCAAGTCCACGCTCATCTCGCGCGTCTCAAGCGCGCGGCCCAAGATAGCCGATTACCCGTTCACCACGCTCGTCCCCAACCTCGGCGTGGTCAGGTGGAAGGACCGCGACTTTGTCATGGCCGACATTCCGGGCATCATCGAGGGGGCGCACCAGGGCGTGGGGCTTGGGTTGCGTTTTTTGCGGCACATCGAGCGGACCAGGGTCATCCTCTATATCATCGACCTCTCTCCGGATACCGGGCGCGACCCCAAGGAGGAGTTCACCATTCTCAGGAGGGAGCTTGAGGCCTATTCGCCCGAGCTCATTGAGCGGGAGCAGCTCGTGGTGCTCAACAAGTCCGACCTCAAGGAGGCGAGAGATAAGGCTCCGGAAACGCTTGCCTTTATCGAGGACAAGGGGTATTCTTGCTTTGTTGCATCCGCCGTAAGCGGCGAGGGAATCCCGGAGATTCTCGATGAAATACTAAGGACCCTGTATGGATAAGAATCCGCGATCAACTTTGAAAAAATGCCGGCGCGTGCTCATCAAGATAGGCTCCAAGGTGCTGAACACGGGCAAAGGGCTGAACAACCGGGTCATCGACCGGCTCTGTGACGATCTGTCGCTCCTGCGGGACCAGGGCAAAGAGTTCGCCCTGGTGTCGTCCGGCGCCATTGCCGAGGGTACCGCCATCATGCGCGTCAAGGGCAACGGCGTGACGCTCTCGAAAAAGCAGGCCCTGGCCGCCATCGGCCAGGGGAGCCTGATCCGGGCGTATACGGATGCGTTCAGGCGCTATGGATACACTGCGGCCCAGATCCTCATCACCCGCGAGGACCTCGACGACCGGCTCAGGTATCTCAACATCCGCAACACCTTCACCGCGCTGTTCGAGTACGACGCCATTCCCATCATCAACGAGAACGACACCGTATCGGTGGAGGAGATCAAGTTCACCGACAACGACATGCTCGCTGCTATGATCATTCCTCTGGTGGAGCCTCAGGCGCTGATCGTGCTCACCGACACCAATGGTGTATACCGTGAAGACCCCCGGGTGAACCCGAACGCCGAGATCATCAGGGAGATCAAGGACATCAGGAGCGAGGATGTCAAAGCCCACAGCTGCGAGGCGGGCAGCATGGGCAGGGGCGGCATGCAGTCGAAGATCAAGGCCGCTTACCACGCATCCCTGCTAGGCATCCCCACGGTCATCGCATCCGCCTATGTTCCCCAGGTGGTGAGCTCGGTGCTCGAGGGCAAGGAGATCGGCACCTATGTGCATCCGCGCAAAAAGGGCAAGCTCACGCAGAAAGACCACTGGATCAGCTACGTGACGAGGCCCAAGGGCAGGGTGGTCGTTGACCGGGGCGCGGCGGCGATGATTCTCGGCCAGGGCAAGAGCCTGCTCCCCTGCGGGGTCGTGCGTGTGGAGGGTAACTTCCAGGCCGGTGACCCGGTGGAGATCGTCGAAGAAGACGGCAGAGCCATTGCGGTGGGCTTGAGCAACTTCACTACCGAAGACACGCTTAAGATAAAGGGCGCCAACACCAAAGAGGTGTTCCGGATCATGGGCCACGAGTGCGACGAAGAGGTGGTGCACCGCAATAACATGATCGTGAAAAAGGAGCTTCTCTCGTGAGTGAATCCATGATCGAAACCATTGCAGCCAGGGCGCGGAAAGCATCGCGGCCCCTCGTGAGCCTCTCCACCGTGCAGAAGAACCGGACGCTAGCCGCGATGGCGCAGCGTCTCAGGTCGAGCGCCGAAGAGCTGAAGACCGAGAACGCCAAGGACCTCAAGCAGGCACGGGCAAGCCACTTAAGCGCGGCCATGATCGACCGGCTCACCCTGAGCGACAAGGTGATTGAGGGCATGGCCCGGGCCTTGGAGGAGATCGCAGAGCTCCCCGACCCGGTGGGAAAGATCGAGAACATGACCCGGAGGCCGAACGGGCTGACCGTGGGCAAGATGAGGATTCCGCTCGGCGTGGTGGCCATCATCTACGAGTCGAGGCCGAACGTCACATCCGATGCGGCCGGGCTCTGCCTCAAGTCGGGCAACGCCGTGATCCTGCGGGGCGGCTCCGAGGCCTTCAACTCCAACCGGGCAATTGTGAAGGTGCTCAGGTCGGCGCTTGAGGAAACGGATATCAACCCCGACGTGATCGGCTTTATCCCGGTCACCGATCGCGAGGCCATCAACGAAATGCTCTCTCTTGAGCAATACATCGACCTGGTCATCCCCCGCGGGGGCGAAGGGCTCATCAGAACCGTGGTGGAGAACTCGCGGATCCCGGTGCTGAAGCACTACAAGGGCGTGTGCCACATCTTCGTGGACAGGGATGCCGACCTCGACAAAGCATACAAGATCTGCCTGAACGCCAAGGTCCAGCGGCCGGGCGTGTGCAACGCCATGGAGACCCTGCTGGTGGACGCTCCGGTGGCGGATACCTTCCTGCCCGAGATGATACGGCTCCTGCGGGAGAACGGCGTGGATATCCGCGGGTGCGAGAAGACACTTAAGATAGTGCCCGATGTGACGCCCGCCCGGGAGAGCGACTGGTATGAGGAGTTCCTCGATCTCGTCCTGGCCGTGAAGGTGACGGACGGCATGCAGGAGGCGATAGACCATATCGAGAAGTACGGCTCCGACCACACCGAGGCCATCATCACCGAGAACCACACCCGCGCCATGCAGTTTCTGCGCGACGTGGACTCGTCAACCGTACTCGTAAACGCCAGCACGCGGTTCTCCGACGGCGGGGAATTCGGACTGGGCGCCGAGATCGGGATCTGCACCTCACGCATTCATGCATACGGGCCCATGGGGATAGAGGACCTCACCATCGGCAAATTCGTGTGCTTCGGGGACGGTCAGATCAGAACATGAGGATAGGAATCTTCGGAGGAACCTTCAACCCCATCCACCTCGGGCATCTGAGAGCCGCGGAAGAGGTGAGGGAGGCCCTCGAGCTTGAAAAGGTCCTGTTCGTGCCATCATACCTTCCGCCCCACAAGGAGCTGGCCTTAGGCGTGCCGGCCGAAGTTCGCCTGGAGATCGTGCGTCTCTCCATCCGGTCCAATCCCTTTTTCGAGCTCTCGTCCTTCGAGGTAGAGCAGGGAGGGAACTCATACTCGGTCAGAACCATCGAGTACGTACGTCAGCGCTTTGAGACCGTACCCTGGTTCATTCTCGGGCAGGACGCCTTCAACGAGATCCTCACCTGGTACCAGGCGAGCCGGCTGTTCGACCTGGCGCACTTTGCTGTCATGTCGCGCCCCGGCGCCGAAAGGCCGGAGCTCGCCGACGTTCTGGCTGAGGAGGCGGCCCGATTCCGGCCCGCACCTGATGGATATATAAGCAGCGAGGGCAACAGAATCGTGTTCGTGGATGTAACCCCGCTTGACATCTCTTCGTCTAAAATACGTGACCTCTGCCATCAGGGGAGATCGGTCACCTATCTCATACCAAAAGAAGTGGAGGAATATATCGAGCGTGAAAGGATATATGAATAAATGAAGCCGCTGTGGAGCAGAGCCGTCGAAGCCCTCGAAGAAAAGAAGGCGACCGACGTGGTGGTGCTGGATGTAAGCGGTGTGAGCTCGTTCACCGACCACATTGTCGTGTGCACTGGCATGTCGGACCGGCAGATCAGGGCCATGGCCCAACACCTGATGGAGACCCTGGGCAAACCGTTCGGCGTCGAAGGACTGGACAGGGGACGATGGGTGCTCTTGGACTACGTCGACGTGGTCATCCACATCCTGCAGGAAGACCTGAGGCAGTACTACGACATCGAAGGCATGTGGTTCGATGCCAAGAGGGTCAGGGGGTGAAGCTGGTTTTCTGCCTGGCCGGAAAGACCGAACGCGGCCCGGTGGGAGAGCTGGTCGACGACTACCGCAAGAGGATCTCCCGGTACGCGCCGGTTGAGGTCATCGAGGCAAAGACCTTGAGGGTCCAGTCGCGCGAGGGTGTCCACGTGCTCCTGAGCCCTGACGGCCGGATCATGACGTCGGAAGGGTTTGCATCCTTCCTGGGAGATATCCTGAACAGCTCGGCAAAGCACCTGTTCTTCTATGTGGGAGGCCCCACCGGATTCGATCCGGAAATGGAAAAGGCCGTCCCGGAGAAGATCTCGCTCTCGGCCATGACCTTCAACCACCAGATCATCCGTATCATGCTCTTCGAGCAGGTGTACCGCGCGTTTACCATACTGAACAACGAGCCCTATCACAAATGAGCCCAACGATACATAAACGGCCCGCCGCGTGCGCAGGCCGGCAGGAAGAGACCATGCACAGGCCGCCTGCCAACGAGCCGGAGAAGGGCAGTGAAACGGCGGTGCATGCATACCCGCAGAGCAGCCCGCACACGTCCCGCTCCCAGGCCTTCGACACGTTGTCCACCCTGCTTCAGGAAGGAGAAGGCACCCGGGTCGAGTTCAAGCTGCGCGCCCCCTCGGCGGACCGTCTGGCAAAGCTCATATGCGCGTTCGCCAACACGAGCGGCGGCCACATACTCATGGGCGTGGACGACGGCGCGATCGTGGAAGGGGTGGAAGATATCGGCGAGACCAGAGATGCGATCGACCGGGCCCTGATGATGGTCAACCCCGCACCAGAGGTAAGGATCACGGAGCTCCGCCTGGATGAAGAGCGGGTGGTCGTGATGTGCACGGTGGGCCGGGGAAGAGACAAGCCCTGCCGAGCGGCCAATGCGCGGGGAGGAGAGGCGGCCTACATCAGGGTAGGTTCCGCAATCATGCCCGTGCCCAAAGGAGAGGAGGCCCGGCTCGAGCGCGAAGATGCCGTGCGGAGCCGTATCTCCCTTGAGAAGATTCACGAAAAGATCCTCAAGATCGTGGAGAGAAACCCAGGCATCACCCTGAAGAAGATCGCCCAGGCATGCAACCTTTCGGCATACCGTGTGAGAAAGGCCCTGGTGCCCCTGCTGCAGAGCGGCCTGGTGGTTGAGAAGAACCCGGGGCGCTACACCCTCCGATAAGCCCGGGTAAGGAAGAGGAGCAATCGCATGAGAGCGAAAACAGTCTACACCACGGAGCAGGGAAGGATATGCCCCGGATGCGGTCTCCCCGCTCTTAGATGCGAGTGCCGATCAGTAGGGGCCGTTGACCGGGGCCGTGGCATGGTCCGCGTGGGCCGTGAGACCAAGGGCCGCAAAGGAAAGGGCGTGACCGTGATCACCGGCCTGCCGCTGGACGATGAAGGTCTCAGGCGGCTCGCCCGGGAGCTGAAACAGCGATGCGGAACCGGCGGCACCGTGAAGAACGGCGTGATCGAGATCCAGGGAGATCATCGTGACATGCTTGTAGAGGAGCTTGCGAAGCGGGGCTATAAGCCGAAGAGATCGTGAGGATAGTCTTGCTGGGCAGAACAGAAAACAGAAAATGAAGGCCGGCGAAGGAATCATCCGGCTGCTCCATTTCTGGTAAAGGCTGCACACTTCAGGAATGGGGCCTGCTGTCAGACAGTTTCACAGGTACTCACCAGCCCGGATTCGTCAAACATACCTGTTGCCTTCTGCAGTGTTGTTCCCGACATGTAACAAGGCATAAATATCTTCATACTTAACTGAATATTGGACAATAATAAAAGATCGGGTGCGTCATCCTCGGTGATTCCGAAGTAGTTGAGCCATTCGAAGGGCTTCTTATATATTATATAATATCACTACTGTCCCAACGTTAATCGAATAAAGTCAGCTGGTTGCTGGGAACTGCC
>ERZ795051.256-NODE-256-length-84709-cov-7.300021_pt1 | contig 84709 bp, 71 predicted proteins | sample MGYA00375135_ERZ795051 | MGnify/ENA primary metagenome ERZ795051 (study PRJEB30180, sample SAMN05720222) | activated sludge metagenome | isolation source: Anaerobic digester | place: Japan | collected 2015-05-26 ... | reverse complement strand
AAGGGAGGATGAGGGATAAAGTCCCTCATGTTTGGGGGAGAATGGGTCCGCAATGCTTTGCGGATCCTTAGGTAGGGGGCTTGCCCCCTCCTAAAAGTGTCGTGTCGAGAAAAAAACAAAAATAAGGAAATCCAAGAGACACGACACTAAGTTTGCCACTATCTTTTTTCAAAAAAGGGGGGAAAATGGAAATTGGGTTTTTAACAGCGCCTTTTATGAAGGAAAATCTTGAACATGTTCTGAAGTTTGCTGCTGAAAATGGATTTTCAAAGATAGAAGTTGTGTCTATCCCTGGTGCAGGTCATATTGTGCCAGAAGAGGTTCTTGCAGATTCTGGTAAAAAACTTAAAAATCTTTTTCAGAGCACTGGAGTTAAGCCATCAAGTTATGCCTGCTATGTTAATGTTTTGGATCCTTCTCCAACACAGCGGGAACAGATAAAAAAACATCTGAAAAACTTAATCCTTGTTGCAGAATTAACTGAAGTTGATGTTGTTTGTACTATGGCTGGCATGCCTTTGCCAGGAAAAACAAAAATGCAAACCATTGAGCAAGACGCAGCAGAGTATTTCAGTGAGGTTTGTTCGTTTGCGGCAGCGCACGGTGTCAGGATTGCATTGGAAAACTGGTTTGCCACAAATATTCAACATCTCGAACACTGGAAGAAACTTTTTGAACTTGTGCCAGATTCAAACTTTGGTCTTAACTTTGATCCTTCGCATCTTGTTCATCAAGGGATTGATTATCTTTCGGCAGTGGATGATTTTGCAACACGCATCTTCCATACGCATGCAAAAGATTGTGAGATTAAACAGCATCTGCTCAGAAGAATTGGAAATCAGGAAAAGGGCTGGTGGAGATATGTAATTCCAGGATATGGCAAGATTTGCTGGGGTGAATATATCGGACGCCTGAGAAAAATTGGATATAATGGGGTCCTCAGTATAGAACACGAAGATGGTGCTGTTGGAAGAGAAGAAGGTTTCATAATCAGTAAAAAATATCTATCTCAGTTTATCCTGTGATTTGTAAATCCACTGATATTGGATTAAAATTATTTTGATGGAAATACTTATAAAAAACATTCGCGTAATTGATCCTCATAGTAAAACAGATGATGTCCTGGATATTTTAATCTCAGACAGTGTTTTTTCTGATATCTGCAAAAATATTAGTAGAAAAACCTCAAAAGTCATAGATGGAACAGGACTCTGGCTTATTCCCGGGCTTATTGATATGCATTGCCATCTTCGTGAGCCAGGGAATGAAGAAGAAGAAACAATCCTTTCTGGCAGCTATTCTGCTGCATCAGGGGGGTTTACAACTATTTGTTGTATGGCTAACACCCAGCCATCAATAGACAATAAGGTTGTTGCTGGTTATATTTTTGAACAATCGAGAAAAGCATTGATAGAAGTTCTGCCCTATGGCACTGTAACAATTGGAAGAAAAGGCGAACTTCTTTCTCCAATGGGAGAACTTGCCCAGGCAGGAGTGGTTGGATTTTCTGATGATGGAAACTGCGTTATGGATTCTCTTATATTCAGAAGAGCCCTTGAATATAGTAAGACCTGGCAAAAGGTTGTTGTGTCTCATAGTGAGGATCAGATTCTTGCAAAAAATGGTGTAATGAATGAAGGCCTTTTATCAACAAAACTCGGGTTAAGAGGTATTCCCGCTGAGGCAGAACATATAATGGTGTACAGGGATATTTCTCTTGCAGGGTTAACCTGCGCAAATCTGCATCTCGCGCATCTTACCACAAAAAAATCTGTTGACCTTGTGAGGGAGGCAAAGAAACAATTAAACAATATCACCTGTGAGGCAACAATTCATCACCTTACCTTAACAGAGGATGCCCTTAAAGGATATAATGCAAATGCAAAGGTAAGTCCACCCTTGAGAACACAGGAAGATGTTAAGGCGCTTATAAAAGGGATAAAAGAAGATACAATTGATGCAATAGTAACCGACCATGCACCTCATTCAGAAGAGGAAAAGGGTTCTGGCATTGAGAATGCACCTTTTGGAATGATTGGTTTTGAGACAGCACTTCCTCTTGCTATGACACTTATAAGATATGGGATAAAGCCAATTAAACTTATTGAGAAGATGACATGTACGCCTGCAAAAATATTAAACCTTAAACCCAATACTATCACCAGAGGCGCAGAGGCAAACTGTGTTATTTTTGACCCAGAGAGAGAGTGGGTACTTAAAAAAGAAAATATTTATTCTCTAAGTAAAAATACTCCATTTTTAGACAAGAAATTCGTTGGAAAGGTTCTCTGTACTTTTTACCGTGGTGCCCCTGTATACTCTGATAAAACACTTCTATGATTCTTTTATAATTCTTATCTCGAGAATTCTGTTTACCTTCTTAATTGCATAATCATCTGATATCTGACCACCAATAACCCAGACAATTTTTTTCCCATCCTGAACAACAACAGGGAACTGTACAAATTTTGTTATATGTTTTTTGTGGGTTTTCCAGTATTTGTGAAAACTAACCTGCTTATCCATACCAAGTGGTATAAAATGTGTATGCATGTCTGGATTACAAACAATCAGGTTATTCTTGACGGCTTGTGCATTTATATATGCAACGAATCTATCAGGGTTCTTAAGAAAATTTTTTTTGAATGAGGTATACCTTGTAATAATTGTCCAGTCAAAATCAGGAATTTTTGTTTTACCCGGAATCTTTAGAGACACTGAAAAAACCAGGGGTTTTGATTTCTGAAGTTTATGCTTTTGTATTGTAATGTTACCATTATCATACATAACCAGGATATTATATTTTTCAATATATATTTTATTTCCAGAAATAACTGTATTTCTGATTCTTTCAATGGTTGCGAAATCAATAGGATGAGAAAGTCCGCAGATGCTAACAATGATTTTTCTTAAAACAAACCTCTGAATGGATGGATGAAATTTCTTAAAAATTTTCGCTGAAAATATTACAGAATCTTTATCGAAAGTAAAGTATTTCTCCAGTATTTCTTCTGCAGTGGATTTTATATAGAGATAATCATCAGTGAGGATTTTTGATGTCCGTGAGATGTTTTTCTTGAATGCTGGATTTATTTTTTCAAACAATGGAAAGATTTTATGACGAATAAAATTGCGTTTAAATCTTGTATCAAGATTACTTTCGTCAGTCAAATATCTTAGATTTCTCTTATTTATGTAAGAGATAATCTGGCTTTTTGAAACAGAAAGCATTGGTCTTAAAAGAAAAAGCCCGTCTTTAACCTGGGTCGAGGGAAATATTCCACAAAGTCCTTTTAACCCTGAGCCATTAAGAAGATTGAAAATGATTGTTTCTGCGTTATCATCAGATGTGTGCGCGGTTACAACCGCACAACAATTATACTTTTTTGCGATTGTAAATAAGGCATCGTATCTTTTTATTCTTGCAATTTCTTCGAGAGATTTGTCACTGGTTTTATTGATTTTTATTTTCCTCGAGTGAAAAGGTATATCCCATTTCTTCGCAATATTTTTTACAAACAGCAGTTCTCTGTCTGCGTTTTTTCTTAGTCCATGATGAATGTATGCTATACGCATCCTTTTTTTTATTGAAGGGAAGTTGTTTGCTATGATGTCAACAAGTGTAGTTGAATCCGGTCCTCCAGAAACAGCAAACAAAAGCCCACCAGATGCAGGAAGTATGCGTAAATCAGCGCTCAAAATCTTAATAATATCTTGTAAATCCTTGTCCATATAACTACAATAATTCCAAAACGATTGTCAGTCAATAGTTAACAGGACTTGACAAGTTAAAAAGCCAATGATATATTGAGACAAATAAAGATGAAAGGAGGTGAAACCGAATGAATAAATCAGAATTGGTAGAAGCAGTAGCAAAAGTGGTGTGCTCAAAAAAAGAGGCAGCAGCAGCAGTAGATACTGTTATCGATAGTATAAAGGCATCTTTGAAGAAAGGCAAACCAGTTACATTGGTAGGATTCGGAACATTTAAGGTTGTGAAGAGAAAAGCGCGCACAGGAAGAAATCCGAGAACCGGAGATACAATCAAGATTCCAGCGAAGAATATCCCTGTATTCAGGGCTGGTTCCGAATTGAAAGCAGCAGTGAAGTAATAATCTGTGTATAGCATCAGACGGTACGGACCTCGAAGAAGGGGTCCGTACCTTTTTATTGAATTGCTTTTGAATTTTATCGAGGGTTGTGGTTTGTTATAATCCTGCTAAAAGATCTTAAACCTTTTTATTGGCCAGTATCTCATAAAAACTTTTGCACGGATTGTTTCAATTGGAACAGGTCCCCAGACACTGCTATCAGCGCTATTATTTCTATTATCTCCGAGGACATAAACCTCGCCGGGTCCTATTTTAACTGGATTCACTGTATAAACTGGTTTTTCTTTAATATATGGTTCAGAAATTCTTTCTCTATTTCTATAGAGGTAACCATCGGTTCTTATCTCTATAAGGTCTCCTTCTAATCCTATAAGACGTTTTATAATTGTTCCACTTTTATCCATAGGGTCATCGAGAATAATAATATCCCCATATTTGAGATTTTCAGGTTTTTGTCCCATCAGATAATCTCCAACCTCGAGTGTTGGAAGCATTGATTCTGATATAACCTTGTAAAACCTAACCCCTCGCACTCCGAAGTAATATCCTATTAAAATCAATATTACTGCACTAATGGCTGTTCTTATGATTCGAAATAGCATATAAAATTATACATCAGGAAAACACTTTTCTTAAAATATCTTTTTGTATCTGTTGACAATTGCCCTTTAGAATCGGTATAAGTAATAAGTGGATAGACATTTATAACCAGGAAAAAAAAGAAGCAGAAAATTTTATATATATTTTGCAATACTAATATTATGATTACACCTGAAAAGATTGATGAAATCATTGAGAAACTGGATATAGTGCAGGTTGTTTCAAGGTATGTGGCGCTGAAAAAATCTGGCAGAAATTATAAAGGGTTGTGTCCATTTCATCCTGAAAAAACGCCTTCATTTATTGTTAGTGAAGAAAAACAGATTTTTCATTGTTTTGGATGTAATGTGGGTGGAAATGTTATAAATTTCTTGATGAGGATAGAAAACCTTTCATTTTCTGAAGCAGCCGCAGTAGCCGCGGAAATGGCGGGAATAGAACTATCTTCTGATACCTTATCACAATACACAGATATAAGAAAAAAGAAAATTATAGAAGCCAACAAGATTGCGATGAGTTTTTTTAGAGAAATGCTAAATTCAAGTTATGGAAATGTTGCGGTTGGCTTTCTTGAAAAAAGGAATATTCCGAGGGATTCCTGGGAAAAATTTGGCTTTGGATATTCTCCAGCAGGTAATAGATTTGTCCAGTACCTAAAAGAAAAGAATTTGTCTCTATCGGATTTTGAACAGGCAGGGCTTATTGTAAAAAGGGAAGGACAGTATTCTGATGTTTTCAGACATAGGGTGATGCTCCCGATTTTTGACATAAGAAATAATGTTTTGGGATTTGGAGGCAGATCTATTGATCAGGAACAACAACCAAAATATCTTAATTCTCCAGAGAATTATGTTTTCAAAAAGGGAAGCATATTTTATGGCTTTAACTGGGCAAAAGAAAAAATAAAAACAACTGGTTTTTCAATAATTGTTGAGGGATACTTTGATCTTGTTAAAATGCACCTTTCTGGGTTTAACAATACCCTTGCTTCTTTGGGGACTGCTCTTACTGATAGTCACCTGAGAACCTTAAAAAGGTGGACAAATAATATACTTCTTGTTTTTGATTCTGATTCCGCTGGTAGTGCTGCAGCATACCGCAGTATTGAATCAATTCTTGCTGCTGGGTTTCAGGTAAAAATAGGCGTAATGCCTTCTGGTTTTGATCCAGAAGATTTTCTTGACAATTACGGCTATGATGCCCTAAAAAATCTTTTAAATCAATCAAAGGATTTTATTGACTTTGTATATCAGGTTGGATCTCAAAAATATTCAGTTGACAGTATCAAAGGAAAAGCAGAACTGGCTGAGGAAATGATAAAACTTATAAAAAAGATACCAGATGAAATTGAGAAAAACCTCAGGATAAAAGAGGTTGCAAGGTTATTTGATATTGATGAGGAACTTCTCACAAAACAAGTGTTTTTAATAAATGAAAAGCATGAGAGACAGGATGTTGAAAACCTTCCAGTAAAGCACCACCCATATGCAAGTGATATTGCAGAGCAAACTCTTGTTGAAATACTTTTAAGGCAACCAGAATGGGCAAAGGAAATTAAAGAATATACAGAATATCTAACAGAAGATCTTAAGATACTTGTTGGGTGTTGTATAAAAGGGGATACCTCACCCAGAAATGCTTCGAAAATACTAAACAAAATAGGAAATCCTGTTTATGCTGGGCACCTTACAGGCGCGGTTCTCAAGGAGGAAAATGTTGAAAATATTGAAACAACAAGGAAGATTTTTTATGATTGCCTGAATCAATTGGGTAAACAGTCATATAAAAGAAAACGCGATGAGTTAAGGCAGATTATAAGACAAAAACAAAAAAATGGTGAAACATGTGAATCTGAACTTGAACAATTACAGTTTTGTATCAAGAAAATGAGCGAGAGAAATCTTAAACCTTTCACATTCAGGAGGAATTCCAATGGTAAAGAAGAGTAAAAAATCTGCAGAAAAAAAGTCTCGGTCTGTTGAAGAAAAACAGAAAAAGCAAGGACATTCTTCAGTAAAACCAATAACCCTGGAAAATGAGTTTAGATTTTCTGAAGAGCGTTTTAGAAGGGCAAAAAACAGGATTCTTGCCATTGGAAAAGAAAACAAAACAGTTTTTCTTGAGGACATAAACAAGTTTCTTCCTATAGATACTCCTGGAGATAAGATTGATGAACTTTTTGATGAACTTGAAGAAATGCAGATTGAAATCGGGGATGATCTTTTTGCGGACACAGAAAGCGATGAGGATATAAAAGGTGCTCTCGAAGATCTGCGTAATCCGCTTAGGGCATATCTTAAAAATGCTGGTTCATTCAATCTTCTTACATCAGAGGAAGAGGTTGAAATAGCAAAGATAATGGAAAAATCAAAAAAAGAACTGTTAAGGTTAACAAAAAAAAGGAAAAACGGAAAGACAAGTAAAAAAATAATGGAATATGAACAGGGATTTATTAATGCAAGGGATAGATTAATTCAGGCAAATCTTCGACTTGTAATAAGTATTGCAAAAAAATATTCAAATCCTAAACTTTCTTTAAGAGACCTGATACAAGAAGGTAATATTGGACTTATGAAGGCAGTTGAAAAATTCAGATACAGAGAAGGATTCAAGTTCAGCACTTATGCAACCTGGTGGATAAGACAGGCAATTACGAGAGCAATTGCAGACCACTCAGCTACAATCAGGATACCTGTACATATGATTGAAAAAATCAATAAGGTGAACAAAATTTACAGGGCTCTCTCACAAAATCTTGACAGAGAACCAACAGACGAAGAAATAGCCAATGCAATTAACCTTGGCATAGACAAAATCAAAAAAATTAAAAAATCAATGAGGCCTGAACCGATTTCTCTCGATATGCCTGTTGGAGACGAAGAAAGGGCAACAATCGGTGATTTTATTGAGGGTGATGAAGAATCAAGCCCTTTGAGTCACACGAGAAGAACATTGTTGCGGGAAGAACTCGAAAAAGCATTTGAAATTCTTGATGATAGAGAGGAAAAAATTCTAAGACTTAGATTTGGTCTGGATAAAGAAGGTTATGCGAGAACCCTCGAGGAAGTAGGAAAATATTTTAACCTTACAAGGGAAAGAATAAGGCAGATAGAAGGAAAAGCAATACAGAAACTTAAAAATGCCCCGAGGGCAGAAAAACTCAAACCATTTCTTGACCAGATAAGTTTTACATAACCGGGAAACATAGTTGAATTTTATTAAATTTCTCGGTACAGCAGGAGCCCGTTTTGTAATGATAAGACAACTGCGGGCTTCCGGGGGGATGTGGTTTGAGGTAAATGATACGAGAATGCTTGTTGACCCTGGCCCTGGATGTCTTGTCAGGGTAAACAAATCACGGCCACCACTTAAAAGTTCATACCTTGATGCAATCTTTGTGTCCCATAAACATATAGACCACACGAATGATGTTAATGTTATGATTGAGGCAATGACAGACGGTGGGTTCAATAAAAAGGGTATTCTTTTCTGTCCACATGAAGCTCTTGAAAATCCACCAGTAATCTTTCCGTATGCATTAAAATTTCTTGAAAAAGTTATCGAGGTTTCTGTTTCCTCTTTCTATAAGGTAAAAGAGTTAGATATAAAAATACCACTTCTGATGAGACACCAGACAGAAACATACGGGTTTATAATCGAAAGTAAAAACCTTCCTTCAATAGGTTATATTCCTGATACTGAATTTTTTCCTGAAATTATTACTGCATATAAAGGGACTGATATTTTAATTGTGAATGTTGTTTTCAGCCAGCCAAGACCAGGAGTAATGCATCTCGGGCTTCCTGAAGCGCTTGAGATAATAACAGAAGTTAAACCAAAAAAGGCAATACTTACACATTTTGGAATGACAATGTTAAAAGAAAGAATATGGGAAAAAACAGAACATTTGTCAAAGCAAACATTTATTGATATAATTGCTGCATCTGATGGAATGACATTTAAACTCTGATAAAAATATTAAGATTGTAAACTGAAAAATCCAATATCTGAATAAAAAATTCTAAAACAAGGTAAAGCACATTACCATAACAAGGATATCATATGCCTATTTTTGCATCAGCAGGAACAAAGAAAATAAATTGCAGAATTGGTGATAGTATTATGGGTCAGTTATACATAAGAAAATGTAAATATATAATGGATGACCTTGAAGCAAACTGTGTTTTTCTTTCAGATGGAGATAATAAAATCATTATTATTGGCTGCGACCTTGCAACATTGCTTCCTGCTTTTGCAGAAAAAGTAAGAAAACATATTGAAAAAAGCACAGGGGTTCCATCAGAAAATATTTATATATTTTGTACCCATACTCATACAGGGCCAAATACAGCAGGTCTTCTTCCTGATGACCCGATTAACAAGGAATATCTCGAAGAACTTGAAATGCATCTTGCTGATCTTGCAGGGAAAACTGTTTCTTCTGCAAGAGAGGCAAAGATTGCCTATGGAAAAGGTAAAGCCCTTATTGGATACAACCGCAGGGTATGCTGGATGGATGGTAGTCATACAATGTATGGTAATACAAAAAGACCCGACTTTGCAGGAATTGAAGGCCCGGAAGATCCGACTCACTGCGTTATTTCAATAGTTGATAAGGACAACAAGTATATAGCAATTATACACAATAATGCCTGTCATTCAACCTGCGTTGAAAGCGAAAACTTAGCATCAGCAGATTATCCTGGTGAGGCAAGAAGGATTATCAGACATATTCTGGATATAGAGAATCTTCCTGTTGTTTATATCCAGGGAGCAAGCGGAGACCTTTCGCCATGGGATCTTATGAATCCAGATAAAAGGGTGCCTGGGGTACAAAGAATGAGAGAAATTGGAGCAACCCTTGCTTCTGAAACAATGAATATTATTGCAAAGTCTGACTATATTTCTGATACTATAATAAAAACTGCCACAGAAACAATTTCTATGAAGGTTCGAATACCAGATGAAAAAGAGATTGAAAATGCGAGGAAACTCTTTGAAGATGGTGAGCAAAAATCAGGGAGAGGTAATTACGTTTTACAATGGAGTATACTTGAACTTTACAATGACTATAAAGATAATCCTTTTGAAGAAGTATCTGTTAATGCAATAAGAATAGGTGATTGTTGTATTGCAACAAATCCTTATGAATATTACTGCCAGTTTGGGATTGATATCCGCAGAAGAAGTCCCTCGAAAATAACAATGATAGGTCAACTTGCTAATGGATGGTATGGATATTGTCCAACAATTTATGGTGTAATGGGTGGGGGATATTCAGGAATGACAATCTACTGGACAAGACATGAACCACTTGCCGGATATAAGGTTGCTGATGCATCTGCCCGGCTTTTACATAAACTCTGGCATTAAAGAAAAATAGATTAAGAAAAATTTACCTGCAATAACAATAGGAGATATTATGACAGAAGAAAAACTTGCAATTAATGGTGGGAAAAGATTGATTCCAGAGGGCTTCATAAAGCCATGGCCTCCGATAGATGAGATTGATAGAAAATATGTTCTTGATTCACTCAATCAAACAAACCATGCGTTTGGCCCAAACTGCAAAGAGTTTGAAAAAGAGTTTGCCGCATGGAATGGAAATAAGTTTTCTATAACAACAAACAGCGGTACTGCAGCACTTCATATGGCTGTGGCTGCCTGTGATTGTGGTGCAGGAGATCAGGTTATTGTTCCTGCATATACCTGGTCATCGAGTGCTACATGTGTTTTACATCATAATTGTATTCCTGTATTTGTTGATATTGATTTTGATACAATGAATATGGATACAAAAAAAATTGAGGCAGCCATAACAGAAAAAACTAAAGCAATCATAGTTGTTCATTTACACGGCATGGCTGTAAATATGGATGAAGTTCTTTTAATTGCTAAAAAATATAATCTTAAGGTTATTGAGGACTGCTGCCAGGCGCACGGTGCCCTATTTAAGGGAAAAAAGGTAGGACTCTGGGGGGATTGTGCTGCATTCAGTTTTAACCAGAACAAATGCCTTTGTTCTGGAGAAGGTGGGATGTTTGTTACTGATAATGAAGAAATGTATAAAAAGGCACTGATGGTATGGTCTTTTGGAGAAACGCAAACACCTTCTGAAAAAAGGGACTACCATGCCTATGCCCTGGGCTGGATGTATAGAAATAATGATCTTACCGCTGCATTTGGAAGAGCCCAATTAACAAAACTTGATAGGTATCTAGAAATTCAGGAACAAAATGCAGGTGTTCTTACAAAAGAACTAAAAGGAACAAAAGGTCTTATAATTCCGTTTGTTCCAGAAAACCATAAACACAACTGGTACAATTATACAATCCGTCTTGTGCCAGAGGAATTCGGGTGGAAGGGTAAACCAAATATATTCAGAAATGCTGTAATGAAGGCAATACAGGCAGAAGGAGCGAAGATTTCTGTATGGCAGAATTTTATTCTTCCATATATGACTGTTTTTCAGGCAAAGAATGCTTATGGAAAGGGATGTCCCTGGTCATGTCCTAATAGTAAAAGTGTTTCCTATAATCCAGAATATTATCCTGTAGCCCAGAGGCATACAGATACACATTTTGGAATGACAGAGCCACTTCGAGCACCTAATGGGCCAGATGTTGCGGATATGGTTGGGAAGGCAATAAAAAAGGTTCTTAACAATATTGGCTCTCTTGATATAGAAAAACTCGGTAGCATTAATTAAGTTTCCACAAATATCTGGTTGACTGCATAGCGAGGTCCGAAAGATTAAGAGAATTGTGCCTCAGGGGTAAAGCAGGTTCAGTGGATTCTTACTCCTTTTTATAAAAGGTTCTACCATAGGAAACAAAAACCTCGCACATTGCCCTGATTTTTTCTTTTGTGTGTCCAACTGCGTCCGGTGCACCATACCACTTTGCAATGAATCCGCCATTGTATCTACCAAACATATCTATAAGTTTTTTTGCATAGTTTCTAACATCTTCAATTGTTCCTGAATTCATTGTTTTCTGTATATCTACAGGACACCAGAAACAGATTTTTCCTCCAAATCTATTTGCGAGATTTTCAATCCCCATATTTTCCTGTTGGTCCATTTGAATTACCTGAAGGCCTGCTTTTATTAAATCATCAAGCAAATCAATGATATAACCGCAGGAATGCAGAAAATTCAAAAGCCCTTTTTCTTTTGCATGCTGATAGACCTTTTTATAGTATGGCGCAAAAAATTTATGAAAGATATCAGGAGAAACCATAGGTCTATCCTGAAAACCCAAATCATCCGCTGAACAGATACCATGTACTTTAGCGTCAGCAACCATATCAATCTGGTCAATAGCAAGTTCTGAAAGTTTGTTAAGAAGTTTATGCAGATTATCTGGCTCAAGATAAGGATCTGTCCAGGCGTTTTCATGGCCCCTGAGGTATTCAAGCCGATGCATAAGAGAAAAATCAATACCTGCAAGAACAAATTTATCCTCAGTATTGGTTTCTACAAGTTGTTTTAGTGCTTTGTACCTTTCAGGGATTTTGAAATCTGGCCATTTGAATGTTTCAAAGGTGTCATAGGATTTAAGTGGATGACCTGTAACCTGTCCTTTTGTAATATCCCCGGAAATACGTTCCCATACACAATGCCATTCGTCTTCCCACCTGGTTTCAGTTCCTGGAAAAGATGGCTTCCATGCTGGGTCAGGATAAACCCCGCCACTTATTATGTCTGTTCCATATTCATCAGGAAGTGAATATGGAATCCTTTCTGGACCCTGAAATAACACTGCTCTTTTTACTAATTCTCTTGATGTCATCATATTGTTTTTTCAACATACTGCTGGGCACAGATATTGGCAAGAGCCCTTATTCTTGTTATAATTCTTGTCCTCTCACTAACGCTTATTGCGCCCCTTGATTCAAGAAGATTAAATATATGTGAAAGTTTCAGCACATAGTCATATGCAGGGTAAAAAAGTTCTTTATCGAGAAGTAATCTTGCTTCTTTTTCAAATCCATCAAAACACATCCATAGTAAATCTACATTTGCTTCCTTAAATCCAAAGATTGAGTACTGTTTTTCTCTTTGTTTATAAAGGGTTCCATAGTATACACCTGATCCCCAATCAATGTCAAAAACCGATTGTTTTTCCTGAAGAAAACATGCAATTCTATCAAGACCGTATGTGATTTCTACAGAAACAGGGTCAAGATTTATTCCCCCTGCCTGTTGCATATATGTAAACTGGGTTATCTCGAGTCCATCAAGCCAGACCTCCCATCCAACACCCCAGGCACCGAGTGTTGGTGCTTCCCAGTTATCTTCAATAAAACGCAAATCATGCTTGAAAACATCTATACCTATACTTTTTAAGCTGTGTATGTAGATATCCTGTATTTTTGAGGGAGGTGGTTTAAGAATAACCTGCATCTGATGGTGTTGATAAAGGCGTATTGGATTTTCACCATATCTTGCATCTGCAGGTCTCTGGGATGGTTCCAGATATACAACATTCCATTTTTCTTTGCCGAGTATACCAAAAAATGTTGCAGGATTCATTGTTCCTGCACCAACCTCAGTGGCATAAGGGTGCCATAGAAAACAATCTTTTTTCATCCAGTAATTCTCGAGAGAAACAATTATTTTTTGAAATTCCATGAAAACAATTATAACATATTTTATAAGTTTAATTAGGTACAAATGGAAAAAGTTAAGGATGCGTTATGATAACGAAATCTTTACCTGTTTGCAAAATGTCTTCTGTCATGATAGATTATCTGAAAATGTAAATTACAGGTAAATATAGTTAATTAAAGATCTACAAGAAGAAAATAGAGAAGACATGAATTAGTTGTTTTTTTCTCTGCTTGCTACTTAAGCATTAACAGGGCAATGTAAATTTTATGATATGACTCTTGAAAAAAATATCCGAGATAAAAGGGCTCTAATCGGAGTAATTGGCCTTGGTTATGTTGGGCTTCCGCTTGCCTTGAACTTTGCAGAAAAAAGGTTTAAGGTTATTGGATTTGATACTGATAGAGAAAAGGTTGAGTTATTAAACACAGGAAAATCTTACATATCCCATATTCCTGATAAAAAAATAAAAAAGGTTTTGAAATATTTTACTGCAACCACAGACACAGAAAGATTATCTTTGCCAGATGCAATTATTATCTGTGTTCCAACCCCTCTTGATGCTCATAGAGAGCCAGACATAACCTTTATCAAAAACACTGCCATTGAAATTTCAAAGCATCTCAGGAAAGCCCAACTTATTTCTCTTGAATCAACAACATACCCTGGAACTACAAGAGAGGTTCTTGTTCCAGAGCTTGAAAAATCAGGTCTGAAAGCAGGAAAGGATTTTTTTGTTATTTTCTCTCCTGAAAGAGAAGATCCTGGAAATAAATCTTTTAAGACAGGGATAATTCCAAAGATTGTTGGTGGAATAACGCCAAGGTCTCTTAAACTCGGAACTACCCTGTATCAGCAGATTATTGATAGGGTGGTTCCTGTATCTTCTGTTGAGATTGCCGAGGCGGCGAAACTTCTCGAGAATATCTATCGTTCAGTTAATATTACGCTTGTTAATGAATTAAAGATGCTTTTTGACAGGATGAAATTAGATATCTGGGAGATTATCGAAGCAGCAAAAACAAAACCATTTGGATTTCATGCCTTTTATCCAGGTCCTGGGCTCGGTGGTCATTGTATACCAATAGATCCATTTTATCTTACCTGGAAGGCAAGGGAATATGATTTTCACACAAGGTTTATTGAACTTGCTGGAGAGATTAATAATCAGATGCCGTATTTTGTGATTGACAAACTGATTGATGCCTTAAACAGACGTGGTAAAACACTTCAAGGAAGTAAGATACTGATTATAGGTATTGCATATAAGAAAGATGTTGATGATGCCCGTGAATCCCCTGGTATAAAAATAATGAAGATACTCGAAGAAAAAGATGTAAAAAAGGTAGATTATTATGATCCATATATTCCAGAAATTATAAAAAGCCGTCAGATTCCTCATCCAATACACTCTATAAAGTTTAACAAAAAAACAATTTCAGATTATGATGCCTGTATAATTGCTGCAGACCATTCTTGTATTGATTATAAGCTGATTTTATCTACGGGATGTCTTATTATTGACTCGAGAAATGTATACAAAAAAAATTACACAAATGTAGTTAAGGCATAAAAAGGGGGGAGTAATGAAAAAGATTTTGCTATCTACGATAGGGCTGTGTTTTTTGTTTGGTTCAGTGGCATATTGTGGTGATGCTTTTCAGGTAGCAAAAGGAAGATCTTCACTTACAGATATAGTAATTTATGAAAGTTGTTCAGTAAGAACAAAGCAGGCAGCATTGGATCTTGCTGAATACCTTGGAAAGATTACAAACTGCAAGTTTAAGGTTGTATCAGGCAATGGGAAGACAGGTATTGCGGTTGGTAGATTTGATGATTTTCCTGAATTAAAATTTTCAGAAAAGCCAGATGCAAACAATGCATTAAAACGAGAACTTTATGTATTAAGGTCTCACAAATCAGGTATCTATGTAATAGGAGCAACAGATACAGGGGTTGAAGATGCAGTGTGGGATTTGCTTTATAGAATCGGGTACAGACAGTTTTTTGCTCCACAAAAATGGGAATATATTCCAAACCATGAAAACCTTTCAATCAATATTGATAGTGTGCAGGTTCCTGATTATTATGCAAGGAGAATATGGTATGGTTATGGTACCTGGGATGAAAATAAGCCAGCATATAATGACTGGTGTAAGAAAAATAGGGCAGTAAGCAGTATTATCCTGAACACAGGCCATGCCTATGAAGGTATCATTGCAAAGAATAAGGTAGAGTTTGATGCACATCCTGAATATTTAGGACTTATTAATGGAGAAAGGAAATCATCTAAATTCTGCATATCCAATCCTGGACTAAGGAAACTTGTCGTTGAATATGCGATAAAGACATTCGAGCAAAATCCAGAACTTGATTCAATATCAATGGAACCGAGTGATGGAGGTGGTTGGTGTGAGTGCGAGGAATGCGCAAAGATGGGAAGTATCACTGACAGGGCATTAACACTTGCTAATGAGGTAGCAGACGCAGTGGTTAAAAAATTCGGGAAAGGCAAGTATGTTGGGATGTATGCATATAGCCAGCATTCACCACCACCAAATATTCAGGTTCATCCAAATGTTATCATCAGTATTGCAACTGCCTTTATAAGGGGTGGATATACGGTTGACCAGTTAATAGATGGCTGGTACAAAAAAGGAGCAACAATAGGTATAAGGGAATATTATGGGGTTAATGTATGGGATAGGGATCTTCCGGGAAACCCAAAGGCATCAGGTGTGAAGTCCCTTGCCCAAAGCATAGATAGTTTTTACAAGAAAGGAGCAAGGTTTCTTTCAGCAGAGTCCAGTGATAACTGGGGTCCAAATGGACTGGGTTATTATGTTGCATCGAGAGTATTGTGGGATACAGATGAGGTTAAAAAGGTTGATGAACTGAAAAATGATTTTCTCGAAAAGATGTTTGGTCCTGCAAAAGATAATATGAAGGAATTCTATGAGCTTATTGATAAGGATAATAAACCCTTATTAACAGAGGATCTTATTGGAAGAATGTACAGGTCCCTTGCTGAAGCAAAGAAAAAAACAAAAGACCTTGCAATTCAATCAAGGATTAATGATCTTATTCTTTACACAAGATACGTGGAATTATTTAAGAAATATTCTGAAACCCGTGGTGAAGAACGTCAACAGGCATTTGAGGATGTAATAAAATTTGCGTACCGCATTAGGAATACAATGATGGTTCACTCTTATGCTCTATACAGAGACCTTCCAAACAGAGATAAAGGTGTAAAGGTTCCTGATGAAGCAAAGTGGAATGTTCCAGAAGGTAAAAATCCATGGAAAAGCAGTCAACCATTTACTGAAGAAGAGATACAGAAATTTCTTGAGCAGGGTATAAATGCGAACAAACTTATTGATTTTAAGCCAGTATCTTTCAGTATGAAGTTTGTTCCAGCATCACGATTGAAGATACCTGAGGAAACATCTGTTGAAACACCATCTTTTGGAACAAGAGGAGTAAATAGATTTTATATCTGGGTTGACAGAGTGCCTGCTGAAATAAAACTAAGAATAACAGGAGGGCTTATTTATAAGGACAGGGGAGATATTAAGGTGTTTCTTTATCCTGATGAACAGGAATTCTCAACATATGTAGACAATGCAAGTATTCCACCTGATGGCAATGAACATGAAATTATTCTAAAAACAAAATATCAGGGACTCCACTGGATTGAGGTATCAGATGGATCAGCGGGAACAAGAACATCCTGGGTGGATAAAATGCCAGTAACAATTTTTACTGCATTTGATAAACAACCACATTTCATAGGAAGGTGGAGTTTTGTTTTTTATGTCCCAAAGGGTACAAAAACAATTGGCGGATTTTCAAATGGATTAGGTGATGTATTTAATAGTTCAGGGAAAAAGGTATATTCACTTTCAGGCGGAACAACATACTTCAGTATTCCTGTTGAATCCAATGAAGATGGGAAAATATGGAGGATTAAAAACGCTACAGGGGTATGTGTATTTATGACAATACCATCCTGTTTTGCAAGAAATTCTTCAGAGCTTCTTATTCCTGTTGAGGTTATTGAGAAGGACCTAAAATAGATTATATTTTATTTGATGCAGGCGTAAGGATACAGATAATCTGACTGTAAAATGAAAAAATTTTCTTGTCCTGTTTCTGCCCAATAGGAAAAAAGATAAGTAAAGGGGGCAAGAATGTAGTGAGCCCCTTTTAGGTGCGATGTATTCACTGTGTTAAGGAAAGGACACAGGACTAAAGTCCCTCACTACATGAGTTTTGGTGATTGAATGCCCTGTCTCTAGGAGACACCCTTCTAAAAGAGGGGAATTAAAATCTCCCTCTCACCATACATCTCCTCAAAAGGGACAAGGGGAAGCATATTTTTCCTTTGAAAAAGGTTCTCTTCCTTTCTTCCCCCTTTGCAAAGTCCCCTTCCTAATTCCCCCTTTTATAAAGGGGGCGAGGGGGATTTAGAGGAGGAGGGATATAAAAACTTTTGAAACTATTGAAAAATAAATAAAATTAGCCAGGTTTGGCACTGCCAGATCTTAAATAAGAGGAGATGGTATGGATAAAAATATTGAGGACAAAATCAAGGGATGCCTTATAGGTGCGTACATCGGTGCTGAATTAGGGTTTTTAAGATTTGTAAAACCAGATGTTTTGAAAATTACAAACCCTGAGGATATGTTTAACAAAGAACTTGAACCTGTATTTGAATATCCTGAACAAGAAAAAAGGGTATGGCATAGAAAGATGACTCCTTTTATTGATGCAGGAATAAAGGCATATATCAAGTATCAACACAGGGTCATGCCTGAAGAATTTGCTGAGATTATAAAGAACAATGAAGACCTTTCTAGCCCTGTATTTGACTGGGATGATATCCACAGTATTCAGGAGATTCTTAGGGAAGGTACAAATCCGAGAATTTCAGGGCTTGGTATAGTCCCCAGGCCAAATATATGTGTTGCAATGCCTGCTGTTGGGATTTATCATGCAGCAGATCCCGAGTATGCATATCTTGATGGGGTTGAGATTGCTTCTGTTGCTCAATGCAGAAAAGGCGCTGATTGGGCTGGGCTTTGTGCTGCTACAATTGCTGCTTGCCTCGATCCTCAGGCAGATATCGAGCAGATTATTGATAAAGTCCTGAAGATTGCGCACAGGAATGCAAGGGATGTTTTTTATCATATGAATGGAAGAATACGTTCTGGAATAGGCCGGGCTTCAGGGGATGAAAAAGAATTTCTCAGATGGTGGTATTACTGTGGTGGTTGTAGTCCTGAAAGTGAAAGAGTGATGTTTAATCCACTCGAGTTTATTCTCCCGTTGCTACCGAAATATTCAGACAAACCAGAGAAACTTTTTGCTCTTTTGAATTTTCCATATAATGCTGGGTCTCATATAATTTCGCCACTTGCAGGCGCAATAGTAGGTGCTTTGAATGGGTATAAGATATTTCCTGATACATGGCAAAAATGGGCAATTCCTGTTGCAGAAAAATGGTTTCCAATAATGGATGTACTTGAAAAAAGATTAAAAAAAGAAAAAACAATTTTTACAATAACTGAAAATCTTAACCAGCCAGTTTCCTCTAATTCGAGCAAACTTTTTGATAAAATTTATGGCTGTATTCTTGCAGGGGCTATTGGTAATGCAATGGGTTCTCCTGTTGAGTGTTTGTTTGACTGGGAGATTGACCAGAAATATCCTGGTGGAATAAAAACAATCCTTGATCCTCGTCGGCTTGAATCAGAGGATGATAACCAAATGGCAATGCTCCTTGTTGAAACATATATTGAAAGACAGGGGTCTCCTGTAATGGCAAGACATTTTGGAGAAACATGGAAAAATCGACTTAACAGAGACCATTTCTATGCGCTGTGTATGGGGAATGTTTATAACCTTATTATGTCTGGATGGGACCCGAGAATAACAGGACACTGGAGTGTTGTTACTGGTTCAACTGTTATGTGTATGGAGCCAGTCGGGATGTATCATATTGCAGATCCTGAATATGCAAAGATTGATGCAAGGGCAGTTTCTTATATGTATCAAAGAGGTCTTGATGTAATTGCAGCAGAAATACTTGCTGCTGCAGTTTCAGAAGCATTAAGTCCTGATGCAACGGTTGATAGTGTCTGTAAAGAAGCAGTAAAGGCAGCGCCATCAGAAAAACTGAGGACATTTGACAGAAGGGATGTAAAAAGCAGTAGACAGTATATTGAAAAATGTCTTAATATTGCCTCAAAATATGATGATGTGATTGAGGCGAGAAAAGAATTAAGGGAAAAATGTCTTTTTTATCACCCAATTGATCCACTTGAACTTTTAGGGCTTGCACTTGCTATGTTTTATATTGCAAAAGCGGATGTAAAGCAAGCAGCAATAGGTGGAACAAACATTGGAAGGGATTCTGACACAATCTCAGGAAGAGCAGCAATGCTTTCAGGTGCATTGAAAGGCGCTGGTTCAATACCTGAAGAATGGATAGGGCTTTTTAAGCCAGAGGTTCTTGAAAAGATAAAGAAGAATTCTGAATTATTTGTAAACGATGTTGTATCCGGAAGGATGAAAAGAATAAAAAACCGTTTGAATCTTTTATAAAAGTGAAAAAATGACAGACGGAGAAAGATTTCTAAAGGTAATGGAATTTCAAAAGGTTGACAAAGTCCCAAACTATGAACTCGGGGTCTGGGGACAAACAATTGAACAATGGTACCAACAGGGTCTTCCACAGGATTCACTTCGCTGGAATTGGTTTGAGGGTGAGCCATACTTCCATTTCGACAGAAGAGGGTTTGCGCAGATAAATATAGGTATGATTCCTTGTTTTGAGTATTGCGTTCTTGAAGAGGATGAAAGAACAATAACAGCAAGGAACACAGAGGGTATTGTTACAAAAGCACTAAAAGAAGGAACAGTACGTGGAACCAGGATGAGTATGGACCAGTATATTTCTTTTCCTGTTACTGACAGAAAAAGTTTCCAGGAAATTAAAAAAAGATATAACCCATACTCTTCTATCAGATATCCTTTCTGGTGGGATGAGTGGGTAAGGATCTGGAAAACAAGGGACTATCCTTTGTGTCTCCTCTGGAATGGTACATTTGGTCTTTATTCTCAACTCCGCAAATGGGTTGGAACAGAAAATATATCATATTTGTTTTATGATGAACCTGCGTTTGTTGAAGAAATGATTGAATTCAACACAAACTTTTTACTTTCACTTGTTGAAAAGGCGCTTGGTGAGGTTGAGTTTGATTATTTTAATTTTTTTGAAGATTTCGCGGGAAAAGGTGGGCCATTAATTTCACCCGTAATATTTAAGAAATTCTTTTTGCCTTACTATAAGAAAATTATAGAAAGATTCAAAAGGGCAGGCATAAAATATTTCTGGCTTGATAGCGATGGCAATCCTGAGGCGCTTTTCCCATTGATGATTGAGGCAGGTATAACCTGTGCTTGGCCTCTTGAACAGGCATCAGACATGGATCCTGTCAGATTGAGAAAAAAATACGGGAAAGACCTTACATTTGTCGGTGGCATAGACAAAAGAGCGCTTCAGCAGGGGAAAAAACAGATTGAAAATGAACTTTATTCAAAGATTCCATCTATGATTGAATCAGGTGGATATATCCCTACAATTGACCATACAGTACCACCAGAGACACCACTCGAGAATTTTGTGTATTATCTTGAACTAAAGATGAAGATGCTCGAGGGGAAATTTTAAAGACCTATCTATTTCTATTAAATCCCCTGTTTGACTGATCAGTGGATGGACGATTTCCTGGAGTATTTGTTCCTGTCCCAGTATTTCTTCTCCATCTTGAACCTGAATCTGCTGATGAAGACGGCTGCATTCCACCAGTGGTTGATGATGAGGAGATGCCGGTTGAAGTGCTTCCAGGATTTTGGAAATCTGCTCTAAAACTTTGCATAATTGACTGACTTTCTGCAGCCTGGCTTTGATACTCTTGATTGTCCTGGAGTACTGTCCGCAATAATGACTGTTTTTGTTGTGTAAGTTCTCTTATTTGCTGGTCAATCTGCTTTATTTGTTCATCCTGACTGGCTGCTCTTCTTTCAATCATAGACATCTGCATTGCCTCTGAACCCTGGAAGTTTTGATTTGAAATTTTCTCTTTTAGTGTTTGATATTCTTGATTATTTGCAAGAATTTCGTCAAGCCGTGCCTTTCTTTGTTGCTGGAGATCATTGATTTTATCTGTTATTGCTTTTAATTCTGGGTTCTGCTGAGATGTATCATCTTCTATTTTTCTCATTGCTGTGCGAATCTCCTGAGCGCGTCTCATTATTTCTTCCCTTTGTTGCCTTGATACATCAGAGATCCTTCTGGGTTCTGGTTGTTTTTCCTGGATTATCTGGGGAATTGTTTCTCCCTGAATACCTGAAGAAAGATGAATAATTTCAAAATCGTCAAGATTAAGATAAACCTGGGTTTCAGTCAGGGGTTTTTCATTTCTTTGTTCTTGAGAATATACAAGCAATGGGAAAATACAAATAACAGCAAAAATTACAATCTGCCTGGCCATTTTTTTCCTCCTTGTTTTATCAGTTAGACATACTAATTCATATGGAGGTTTAATACAGAAGAAAAGGGCTGGTGGGAAAAACCAGCCCTTTTCTCTTGTCCTTTATTTTATTTCTTTGGTGCTTCTTTCTTTGGTGGTGGAGGAGGCATCAATTCCAGAAGTTGTTTCTTCAGGGTCTGATATTCTTGATTTTTTTCAAGAAGAGTGTCAAGTCGTGCTCTGCGCTGTTTTTCAAGTTCCTGCATCTGTGTTGCAATTTTTTTGCACTCTTCATCCTGTGAAGCAACCTGTTTTTCGATAGTCCTAATCTTTCCCTGAATTTCTCCTATTTGTTTCTTTTTCGCTGCCATTTCTTCCTGAGAAGGCGCTGGTTGTCCGGGTTTTTCCTGGGCATTTAATGCCATTGTATAGCCAAAAAGCAAGGTGCACGCTACCATAAATGTTGTTAGATATTTCATATGTTTCACCTCCTTTCTTTTGTTATTGGTCCATTATTTAGATAAAAACATTGTAATAAGGTTTAGGGAAAAAGATAAAAACATAGTTTTTTTACCAGGCATATGCTTTTGGTGCTTCGCCACCAGGTCCTGGAAATATTTCATCAAGTTCCTTAAGTGTATCATTGTCAAGTTTCACTTCTGTTGCCCTTACTGCATCCTCTAATTGATTTATTGTGCGCGGGCCAATAATTGGCGCACTAACAACAGTGTTATGCAAAAGCCAGGCAAGTGCAATAATTGCAGGTGGTTCCCCAATTTTTTTGCAGAGTGCTTCATATCGTTCAAGTTGGTTCTTTTTTTCTTCGGTTGTCTTAATTAATCCTTTATCTGACCTTCTTCCGCCTGATTTTTCACTGATTCCAGCAAGAAGTCCACCTCCGAGCGGACTATATGGAATTAAACCAAGGCCATAATATCTACAGGCAGGTATTACCTCTAACTCAATATGTCTATTTGCAAGGTTATAGACACTTTGCTCGCTTACGAGTCCTGTATAACCTTGTTTCCACGCTTCCTGACAGGCAGTTGCAATGTCCCATCCTGCAAAATTACTTGATCCTGCGTATACAATTTTCCCTTGATTAATCAGTGAACCAAATGCCTGCCAGATTTCATCCCAGGGGCAATCCCTATCAATATGGTGCATTTGATAGATGTCAATCCAGTCAGTTTTTAGCCGTCTTAAACTATTTTCGCAATGCTTTTTTATTTTCATTGCAGAAAGGCAAGCCCTGTCAGAATTTGGTTCTGGTTTATTTTCTTTTCTCTTGACAGGGTTGTATACCTTTGTTGCAAGGACAATTGCCTCGCGTCTTCCATTTCCCTGTGCAAGCCAGCGGCCAATTATAAGTTCTGTATCTCCATTTTGACCACCCCATCCATAAACATCAGCAGTATCAAAAAAATTTATTCCAAGTTCAAGCGCACGGTCCATTATCTTAAAACTATCTTCTTCAGATGTATGCCATCCGAAATTCATTGTACCCAGACATATATTACTTACAAGAACTCCGTGTTTTCCCAGTCGACGATATTCAATAGCCATATATTCTCCTTGATAGATTGTTCCTTTTATTTCTACATCCCTTTTGACAAGTTGTCAAGTTTTTGTAATTTCATATTTCTATATTTTTAGATTTTTCTTGTGTATCAAGTATGATATAATTTTTTAATGATACCATGAAATTAACAAGGAGATCTTATGTTTCAACATATCTCACTTCTCGGAAAAGGCAAAACTAATAGATTTTCTTCCTGGGATGTAACTGGAAGAAATATGGATTGCTGGAATATTCCAGCAGGTAAGTCAAGGGTGCTTGCTGATATCAAAGGGCCTGGTAAAATCACACACATATGGATGACCCAGGGCAATCACTACAGGGAATGCCTTTTGAAGATTACATGGGATGATTGTGATTATCCTTCTATATGTGTTCCACTCGGTGATTTTTTCTGTCTTGGTCATGGAATTGTAAACTCTTTTCAATCTCTTCTTTTTACTGCTTCAACCAGAAACAATAATAGGTTTGCCTGTGGTTGTGCTTTGAACTGTTATGCACCAATGCCATTTAGGAAACACGCGCTTGTAGAACTTGTTAATGAAAGCAATGAAGACCACTACCAGTATTTTTATATTGATTATGAGACATACGAAGATTTTAATGATCAGGAGGGTTATTTCCACGCTGAATTCAGAAGAACGAACCCCTTTGGTGGATGGGGACCTGAGATTATTGTTAATACCCCTGAAGCAAATGTTGTAAATAAAGAAAAAAATGCATGGAACAATAATTATGTAATACTCGAAACAAAAGGAAAGGGACATTACATTGGTTGTAATATCAGTGTGGCAAATTTTCAGGGAACATGGTGGGGTGAAGGAGATGATATGATATGGGTTGATGGATATAAATGGCCACCTGATTTACATGGGACTGGAAGCGAAGATTATTTTAATCAGGCATGGGGAATGCAAAAAAATGCATTCCTGAGAAATGGCTCATCCATTCATGAAGAAGATACTGGCGGATATCAAACATCGTACATTTTTCATATTGAAAATCCTGTGAGGTTTAACAAAGAAATAAAGGTAACAATAGAACACGGACATGCAAATCATCTTGCAAATGATTATAGCAGCGTGGCATACTGGTATGCTGGAGAACCAACGAAAATCCAAAATCCTCCACCAGTAGAAAAGAGATTACCTGTGTTAAAGGACCATCTTAACAGGTGGATACATGATCCAATAAAACAGATAACTCCATTTAAGGTTAAGATGACAGAGGAAATGAAAGAAATGAAAAAGAAATGGGCAGAAGCACACAGGAGGAAAACAAAATGAAAATACTTGTTATCTCAGCAAGTCCGAGGAAGAATAAAAGCCAAACATTATCACTTGCCCATGGTGTTCTTAAAGGATGTAATCCAGAAGATTCAGAGATTATACATCTGATAGATTGTAAAATAGAATTTTGCAGGCATTGCGAAAGATGCCATAGAAAAATAATGGAATGTCCTTTGAAGGATAGTTCTGTATCTATAATGAAGAAGATGCTCGAAGCAGACGGAATAATACTTGCCAGCCCAAACTACATAGATTGTATAACAGCATCTATGAAGGCACTTTTTGATCGTTCAACCCACTTTATACATTGCAAGAGATTACTCGGTAAATACATTGTGGGGGTTGTTTCATCTGGAAGTGGATACGACATACCAGTAATCAATTACATAAAGCATTATACTTTTACCTGCGGTGCTCAATTTGTTGGTGGTATATCTTCTAAGGTGCCTATTGATGAAGAAAAAAAGAATATGGCTGTTTTTCTCGGAGAAAAACTCCACAGAGCAATTCAGGAAAAGAAAATTTATAAGTCCCAGATGAAGATTATTGAAAAAGGAAAACAACACTTCAAGCAGAGAATTATTGAAAGAAAGGATGAATGGCAGGGGGAGTATGATTACTGGAAAAAACAAAACTGGATGTAGAAAACCAGGGATTGTTTATCATCGCACAATGCTCATGCTGGATGGTAAATACACAAAAAAGATTGACTATGATAAGCTTCCTGTTCTTAAACCATCAAGACATATTGTTTTAAACAATGAACATCCTGAATGGAAGTTCCAGTTGCATAATTATCTTTTATACTATGATAATCGTTTCTGGTGTATGTGGAGTTTTGGCCCAGAAGAAGAAGCCCTTGTTGGTCAGTCAATTCTTTTTTCCACAAGCAGGGATGCTATAAACTGGGAGAAACCAGAAATTCTCGCTCAACCACAGGATAAAGGTTTTGGTTATATTGCAAGGGGATTCTGGATTTATGATAATAAACTTTTTGCTCTCGCCGCATATTTTACAGGACCCGGTGCCTTTGGAAAAGGCAAGAAACTTTCACTTCACGCATATCAATGGAAAAATAAAAGATGGCAATTTTATGGAAAGGTTTTTGATGATACAATCAATAACTTCCCGCCTGATATTTTATATAATGGAAAATGGATGATGACGAGAAGGGATGTTTTGATGAATGTCTATGCACTTATTGGTGGAGAGAATTCTTTTAATGAGTGGAAGAGTTATCCTGTTGTTAAACAAAAAAATAGGTTAAATTTTTTGCCTGATGAACCATTCTGGTGGAAGATCGATGATGGCAATATTGTAATGTTTTTAAGAGACAACAGCGGAAAAAGAAAAATCTTCAGATGTTTTTCAACTGACAATGGAAAAACCTGGACGCATCCTGTAAAAACAAACTTTCCTAATGCAACAAGTAAATTTTTTGGTTTAAAAACAAGCAGAAAATACAGGGTATTTATTTCAAATGCAAACAGGTATATGAATGTTTTAAGAAAACAGATGCATCTATCAATAAGTATGGATGGCAATATATTTACTGGTATTGCGCGGATAGATATACCTTCTGATGGAAGAGCAACCTTGCAATATCCACACGCGATTGAGTATAAAGAGGATTTGTTTATTGCTTTTTCGAGAAATAAAAAAGATATTGAACTTATTACAGTACCACTTGAAAGAATTGAAAAGATTTTTAACCTTTGAGTTGCTTTATACCAAATGGAGGCAGGGATGAGAAAAGTCTTATTTTTGTTGTTTACAATTGCAGGCATTTGTTTTTCACAGACAAACACCACTCTTTTTGAGAAAGAAATTTTTCCTCTTTCAAATCCTGGATTTGAACAACAATCCGAAGGATGGAATATAAAACCAACACAAATAACTCAGGTTCTTCCGGATGTTATTTATTCCTTTGAAAATATTGCTGCAGAAGGAAAATATTCATTTGCAATCACAACAACAAAGAGAACAGGCACATATGTGCCGAGGTCTTTTCAGGTTGAAAAAGGAAAAAAATACTACATATGCGCAAAAATAAAAACAAAAGGCGAGATAACAGGAGTAATGAGGATTGTATATGGTGCTGTTGGGGAGCCATACTCAAATAGTGTTGGATATAACTCTGACTGGACAGAATCAGGTGTTAGTTTTATCGGTGGAAAGCATCCCCGAGGGTTTGGGGAACCAAAAAACCCTGACCCGAACATTTCTTACTGCGAACTTCGGCTCGAGGCAAATGGACTGGGAACTGTATACTTTGATGATATTCATATCTATGAAATGAAGGAATACGGTGAATATGTAAGGGTTAACCTTCTTCAACCCCAGGGAAGACAATACAAGGTAAGGATTCATGGTCTCTATGGGCCCCCTAACTGGTTTTTTAATATACCACTGTCAAAGGATATTCTTTCATCAAATACTGCAAGTGCCTGGTTTAATCTTGGTGAATACCAGCAGTTTAATGGAAGAGGAACAATATATGCTGGGTTTATTTTTGAGCCAGTAGCAGGAGAAAAATTTGAAAAAATAAGGGCTGCCATTGATTTTGCATATATACCTGATGATTCTTGTATTGTTTCGAGTATCATAAGAGAAACACCAGGAAACATTATTGGAATAATTTTACCAAAGACAGAGAATAACCCTAATGATTTTCTGAGTGGATTCAAACTTCTTGATGAGGATATCAAGCAGAGAAACAGGTTTGTAAAGTCCCTGGGATTGCCACCTGTGAACCTTAAAAATTTTTACCTCGAGGCACACCTTAAAGGATTTGGCAGTTTTTTTTCTGATCCTGTGATGGTTGAGACAGAGATTGATACAATCCGTACTATGGGATTTAATGCGCTTGACACCCAATATTCAGGGCTTGCCGGTGTTTATAGAACAATTGCCGAAAAATTTAATATAACCCAGACACATCATACATTTAGAATAGGCCATCTTCCGAAAGATCCTGTGTCAAAAAATGTTATAGCCGATTGGGATAAAATACAAAAAGAATGTTCCTCGTATATCGAAAGGACAATAGAAAACCTTAAAAGACAGGATCCTGATCAGATAAAGATAATAAAATTTATTGATATTGGCGATGAAATAGCAGGCGAGGTTTTTGGTGGGATAGAATACGAGCAGGGATACATAGATTACCTGAAAACTCAGGGTTTAAAACCATCTGATTTAAGAGTAAAATCATGGAATGATGTAAAAATATATGGTTCGTGGAACTGGAGAGAATCATGGAAAATGAGACCAACTGATAGAACTTCTGTTGATTCCTGTATAAACTACTACTGGACTCTTCGCTACTGGAACCATGCAACAGCAAAAGTTTATAGTATCCTTAAAGATGAGATTAAGAAAAGATTGCCATCTGTTAAGGTTAGGGTGAATTTTGGTCCTCCCTGGGCGTATGGTTATTGTTCTTATATGAGAGGTGCTGAGATATGGGAATTTGCAAGACAAAATAGTGTGGATGACTTCTGGAATGAGGATTGGCTTAACACAAGTGGATGGAGAAATGCAGGGATACAGATGGTTTCTTATCTTGTTGATTTGAGCAAAAGTTGTGCAAAAATAAACAATGCAGATGTATCTGCTTTTGTTATGCCTGTCAGCGGAGAGGATAATATTCAACTAAAACTTGCCTCTGTTATTGGAAAAGGCGCAAAAAAGATTGATGTTTACCGTTATGGTCCTGCGTATGCTTCACCAGACAATTGGTCTCAGAGCCAGGATATGTCAGCAGGCGTTGCGAAATTCACAAGAAAACTTGAAAAAGCAGAAGATATATTATTTTCTGGAAAACCACGTGATCCAGAGGTTGCGATTATATGGTCTGCAAGTGAACCTGTCTGGAGTACAGATGATGCAAGTATGTGGAACAATCATCTTATTTATCTTGCTCTCCAGCATAAGCAGATTCCTGTTGATTTTGTTGATGAGTTCATGGTCGAAAATGGAGCACTTAAGAACTATAAGGTAGCAGTTTTAAGCGCACAATACTTGCGAAAAGCAACAAAAAGGGCAATTGCTGATTGGGTAAATAATGGTGGAAATCTATGGATGGATGGACTTCCAGCAACAGGTGATGAATATGGGCAGAATTGCGAACTGCTTTTGCCTGTGATTGGTATAAAGGATATAACCGTTGTTGATAGTACAATTAATAGGTCCTTAAACCCACAGAGGGGTATATATCCTGCAATAATTACTGGCTCAATATATCTTGATAATAATGAAACTATTGCAGGCGTTGGAAGAAGGATTTCATTCAAACCAATAAATCCATCAAAAACAAAAATCATTGCCAGATGGCAGGATGGAGCGCCTGCTATTATTCAACATGCCTATGGAAAAGGAAGCGTTTTTTATGCAGGCACATATCTTGGCCATTCATATAATAATGGTGTTGAAAGAATACCCGGTAAGATTGAAAAGGGTTATACAGAAAAAGAAAGAAATATCATAACTGACTTTATTCTTAAATCTGGCGTTAGTATCCCTGTTTGGTGTTCTGTTGGTTGTATTCAAACGGATTTACTCGAGACTCAGCAGGGCGCAGGGATTGTACTTTCAAACTACTCAGGAAATCCGCAGAAACAGATTGATATAACAGTGGATGCAAAAAAACCCATTACATCTGTAAATTCTGTTGAACAGGGTGCATTGAAATTCTCTCAGGATGAAAAAAATAAGACGGTAACATTCAGTTTACCCTTAAACGTATTTGATATCATTACTATGAAATAAAATGAAAAACTTTCTTCAGGTTGTGGTTTTTGGAGATTCTCTTACATGGTCGCCTGGAGTGGCAATGGGCGAAAGATACGCTGACTTTCTTGAAAAAAATCTACAGGATATGTGTACAGACCAATGGTATTGTGATGTTGCTGCCTGCGGAGATGGTGGAAATACAGCAGAGGAGGGTCTTTCAAGGATTCAAAGGGATTGTCTTTCATATAATCCACACATAGTGGTATTAAATTTTGGAGCAAATGATTCTGTGAGAGCACCAAGCAAACAACAGTTTATGGAATGCTATAGAAAGATTATAAACACCATAAAACACAGTGCAACAAACCATATAATACTTGAAACCACACCAACCCTTGATCAGCAATGGCATAGTCAGAAAAATAATCCATCAGCCATTTTTTATGGTGGGCTCGAGAATTATCTTGAATTTTTCAGCCACTCATTTATAAGGGAAACAGCAAAACTTGAGGATCTGATACTGTATGACAGATTTTCTCTATATCACCAGAAGATTTCAGAACAACCCTGTTTAAGAGAAAAATGGATTCAGAAAGATGGTGTCCATTTAACAGGTGAAGGGAATAGATTTTTTGCAGAAGGACTTGCATCAATCATAAAAACAATTATACCTGAGGTCCACCTGGTTCAGACAAATCCAGAAACCTGGCTTGAAGACGCACTTTTGAACCCTGTTTATATTGAGTGTTGCGAATCATTACAAACCGGTCGACTGAAAGAATATTTTTCTGAACCTCAGGGATTAAAGAGATTGATGTTGCAGAAAACAAGGTCTTTTAGTAGAAGGGCAATGGCTTTTGCAGATAATGAAGAATTGCAGAATAAGGCGTATACAGCATACTGCCTTGCATCTGGATTTATGGCTGCTGAAAGAATTTATACAAGCCAGGATAAAGAAATATCAGAAAAAAGTGTTAGATGGGCGATGTCATATCTCAAAAATATCCCTGAAAATAATCTAATACAAAAACTTATTGAAATATTCGAGAAATTGTAATAAAAAATCTCTGCTATTGACACCATAAATAGTAGCAGGTAGAATAACAATATGGAAAGGATAAAAAATTTTTACAGAAACCTTAACAAAACAAACAGGATTATCTTCTGGATCACGTTTGCAGTAATTCTTCTTTCCGTCTTTAGTATTGTAAAAACCATATACAGAACCACCACAAGCAAGAATCCACAGGTTGAAACCTATCTTAAACAAATTAAAAGCAAGGACGCAGAAAAAAGGCAAGTTGGAGTATATATGGCTGGCCTTTATAGAATAAAAGAAATGGTTGATACACTTGAAGATGTTATTAAAACTGACCCTGATTCAAAGGTTAGGAAGGTTGCAGCGTGGTCTCTCGGAAGGATTGATATAAATCGTCTTGTAAAACTTCTTGATTCACAGGATAAGGATGTAAAAGAGATTACAATGGAGACACTAATCAAATTAGACAAAAACAACGTCACATATTTAATGGAAAGATTCAAGAACGAAGACACTGAAACAAAGAAAAAGATACTTGATTACGTGCAGAAGGTAAAAAATCCTATGTTTAATGATAAGATTATGGAGATTGCAGAGAATACAAATGAGGATGTTGGTATAAGGACAATGGCTTTTAATATTCTTAAAGACACAGGTACCTCTGAACTTGAAGGTAGATTAAATTCAATATACTATAATGATCCTTCTTCTGAAATGAAAGAACTTGCAAAGCAGACCCTTGATGTTATTAAAAACAAGGAGAAAATCCAATGAAAAAAGGTTTTACTCTTATTGAACTGCTTGTTGTAATTGCTATTATATCAATGCTTGCAGGTCAGATTATGCCATCTCTATCCTCAGCCAGGGAAAAAGGAAGACAGGCAAACTGTATTAATAATCTTCATCAGATTGGAATATCCATTGAAATGTATTATCAAGATTATGATGATTATCCTACCTGGCTTTCGATATTGGTCCCATCCTATCTTGGCACTGATAAGGTGTTTATCTGTTTGACAGATAAGTACAAAGGATTAACAGGACATGGGAATTCTGCTTATCCTAACTCAAACGATATACCACCTTCTCAGATACCTGGCTTCAGCCCACCATACCCTGCTGAATTTGCATGGCGAAATCCAAATGTTACGGCGTGTAGTTATATATATGAGTTCAGTCCATGTCCATGTGAATGGTTTATGCTCGGCTATGCAAATGGAACATATTCAGATGATGACTTTCATCATGCAGATACAAACTTAGATGGAGTGGTTAGCTGGAAAGAGGCAAAGATGTGGCAGGCAAGCAATCAGGGGCTTTCAGATAATCTGCCTATAGTAAGATGTTTCTGGCACGCGTACAACTATGGACAGAAGGTGTTGAATCTATCATATAAGGACTATCACGTTTTTACAAGCAGGATGTACTGGGAAACAACCTCTGATTAAATTATTTCAATAGTTGTACTACCTCTTTTGCAATCCTTATATCGAGGGAAAATAGATTTTCCCACCAGAGATTGAATGATTTTTTATCCCCAACCCACTTCAAATAATATTTTTCAGTTGGTATTTTTAATCTTTTAATGTCACTATTAAACCTCTGGATTCTTTTTCTCATATCCTGTTTCATCACCTGCGGCATTTCTTTTCTCGTGGAATACCACCATCTTGCTTCCTCGAGAATATAGCGAAGGTTATTCTGAATATTTTCTGCTTCGAGGGTAAGGTTTAATCCTTCTCCAAAACAACCAGAAATATCCTGTTTTTTCAGTATCTCGAGAATATTATCAAGGGTCTCAATCTTTGAATATAAACCTGAACTCGAACAAGGCGCTGAAACAGTCCACAGTATATCATCAAGGCACCATTCTTTATCAAAACTCTTTGGCATGTCAATTTCATAAGAAATCTCATCTGCTATTTTTTTAAGGTCTTCAGGGGATCTTTTTCCTGTCCAGCTTCCTGCTGCAAACTGAGCAATATTATAAAGTGAAAGTGTCCATGGAGCATTTATTGGAGCAAAAGAATGGCCTCTTGCCCAGAGTGTTCCAATAATACCATCTCCTCCAAGAGAAGTAATAACATCACACATCTGAACAGGGTTTAGGAAACCCCTTATGTAATTAGCATGAAGTTGCATATCTGCACTGATATAAACAGCACATGTTCCCCACACAGGACGACCTGTTTTTGCCATTATTCTTATCTGACCGCAACCCAGCGGATATTCGTTTTCTCCAACGCCAATTTTCTTAATATCCTCTTCATCAAGATCTTCAAAAAACTGACCACTTTTCACAAAAGTTAACAATGGCTCTGGCTCTGTATATTTATTGTAAAATTGTTTTTTTGACGGTCTGAATCCCTTATAAACCACGGATTTAGATGTTTTATCAACTGAGGTATAATCCCATGGCAACAAAATTACACGTTTATCAACTTTTTCAACGAGATCAAGGCGACCATACCCTGCAAACATATCTCCCCAGGACATAGGAATTCTGTTGTGCTTAAATACCTCATCCCAGACAAACATTGCATGATCAAAGTAAAGGTCCATTCTATCTCTGAATTTTTTCATTCTTTTTGAGCATTGAGGACAAAAACCAAGCTGGTGTGTTTCATCCTGTCCAACATGGATATACCTGCTTTTTGGATGAAGTTCACATATATAATCAATAAGATTCCTGATATATTCTTTTACATTTTCTTTAGAGGGACACAACTGGGATGGATAGTTTTTATTTTCAAAAAGATCTTCTGTGCCTTTTATTCTTGATAGATATTCAACATGACCAAATGTCTGAACAAGAGGGATCCACTCGATTCCGAGGGATTCTGCTTTTTCCAGCAGAGATTCTATTTCTGATTTTTTATATCTGTCATATGCTGGAAACTGCTGTGGCAGTGGTAGGTAAGGTAAACGATGCTCGTACTCAACAACAACCCCATTTATCCCCCATCTGGCAATTTGCTCGAGCAATGAAGATAAAATATGTACTGGAATTTTTGGTCCCTTAAGATCAATATGGAAAAATCTATTTTTTATGGCTGGTTGTGGAAACTCTTTTCTCCAGCAGGGAAGTGTTTTTTTATCATTAAAAATCATCAATGCCTCCTTTTAGTGTTTAATATCTTTAATCGTATATAATCTTACCACTATTTTAGAAATTTTGAAGGCCTATCTTTTATAAAAAAAAGTTTCAGGAAAATGAATATAATGAGCGTGAGATACCCATAAGGACATATGTATAATGTTTCCCGTTGGGGCAAAGACAATGAAAAAAGGTTAATTTCAGGAATTTTCAATCTTCATTTTACAATGATTCTTGATGGTATAAATGCGACATCTTTACGGGGTACCCTTCTAAAAGAGGGGGGACTAATGGAATTTACGAAGTGCAAGAAGTTGGTCTGTCGAAGAAGTCAGGCCGTATAGCACTAAGGATGAAAAGATAAGGGAGATTACCGAAGCATAGTGTACAAGAACAAAGTAAGGAGAAAAAGTAAAAGGAGATTTTTTTGAAGCATTTTTCGTGTAAATGAAATCAGGGAATACTTATTTTGATTCCACCTGATTTGTGGTGTATATTAAACAAGCATACTTGACGGTGAAAAATTATAAATAAAAGATAAACTATCATCAATAAGTGATTTTATTTTTACATACATATGGTTAACCAAAGGTTTTCTATAACAATGGAGGAAAGATGAAAGGAAAATTATTCATAGGAGTGATGGGGATTTTTTTATTATTCTGTGCATTTGTTTCTGCAGAGATTACAATCGTTGAAAAGGGTGTTCCAAAGGCAACAATTATTATTTCAAAGGATGCCATAGGCGTGCCGACAGAGCCAACAGAACAGACATTCTGGTCCCCTCAGCCAGCCCAGAATAAGATTGCTGCTGCTGTAAAAGATCTTCAGGTGTATATTGAAAAGATGTCAGGCGCAAAGATACCTGTTGTTGCTGATGACCAGGAGGTAAGCGGAAATTTAATCCTCGTTGGAAGAAGTAAATACACAAAACAATTTGATAAAAAAATACCTTCAGGGCTTACTCCAACAAGGGATGAAGAGGGCTTTGTTATTATATGTCAGGCCAATACTCTTCTTCTCGCAGGTAATGATGAGCCATACTATCACGGTACAGAATATGCAGTGAGTAATTTTCTTCATCGCCTTGGTGTAAGATGGTATATGCCAGGAGAATATGGAGAGTTTGTCCCAAAAAAAGATACCATTACTATTCAAAACCTGAATATTTCAAGCAAGCCAGATTTTAAGATGAGGAACTGGTGGGGACCACTAGCTTCTGACTTGAAATTTCAGGAATATAGATGGAAGATAAGAAATATGATGAATCCAATTCTTGATTTTGTCACGATTCCGAGGGATAGTTCTATCAGAAGTGTTTTACCTCCTGCTTCAGAGGTCAATAATCCTGAGTATGCAGAAATCTTTGGAAAAGATGAAAAAGGTAATCCAAATCCAGGAATGCCAAACCTGACGAGTGAAAAATCAGTAAAGTACGCTGCTGAAAAGATAAAGGAATACTTCAGGAAAAATCCAGAGATTACCTCCTATGGAATAGGTGCTGATGATGGGTATCCGAGGGATTATAGTCCTGAAACATTAAAAAGAAACATAGGATTTCCTGATACTGGTGGTAGGGTTGGAGTTGCTTCTGATATGAGTATTACAGAGGAATGGATGGAATGGATACAGGCAGTTGCAAAAGAGGTTTATAAAGAATTTCCGGATCATATCATTACAACCAATGGGTATGCAAATAGAAATGTTCCACCTCAGGGAATTGTTCCTGATCCAAAGATATGGATTATGTTTGCAGCAATATGGTGCGATACAATCCATTCCTACGATAATCCACTTTCCTGGCAGACACTCAGACAGGCAGAGATGATAAGACAATGGGCTTCAATGTATAAAAATGTTTATATGTACAATTATATGTATTATATGCTTGCTGGTTGTGGTGCACCAATTCCACTTTCACATAAGCATATGCATGATATGCCACTATACAAAAAATGGGGAGTTGTTGGATTTTCAAATGAAGGAAGAACAATCAGATTGGAATCAGGAATTTTTCCAACATACCTTTATGCGAGGATGATGTGGGATGTTAATTTAAATGCAAAGGCCTTGATGGATGAATTTTTCACAAACTGGTATGGTCCTGCATCAAAACCAGCAAAGGCATTCTGGGAAGAACTTGAAATAACAATGGAAACAACCCCATGGCTTGGACATGAGGATAGAATTCTGCCCTATGTTTATTCAGACCAGTTGATTAATAACCTTGAAAAACATATTAAGGATGCTGAATCTTTATCAACCCAACAGCCATATAAAGACCATGTTTTTGCTGACAGGGTTGTTCTTGAAAACCTGAAGGCATTTATGGCAATGCATAAAGCAGAGTTTGAGGCAAACTTTGGAGAAGCAGCAAAGCAGGCACAGAGAATGCTCGAGGTAAGGGCACAGGCATCTAAATTCAGTAGATTTTACTTTGATCCCAACCCAGCAAGAAACATGGATGATGTTGGGTATTACTACTGGGGTTCTGCCGCGAGAATGGCTTATTACAAGAAACTTGCTGATATGACAACAGGAAAAACAGGAGAAATGATTGTTGTTCTTCCTGAAAAAGCAAAGTTCTCAATTGACCCGAGGGATGATGGTAGATATATGGGCTGGTATCTTCCTGAATTCAATGATAATGAGTGGAAGACAATCTTAACAACAATACCTTTCTATGGACAGGGATATCGCGATCAACAGGGTTATCCTTATATGGGTGCAATCTGGTATAGATTAGAAGTAAATGTACCTTCATCAGCAAAAAATAAAAAGATTTTTCTTTATGCCCCTGCAGTAGAAACAGAGGCATGGATATGGGTTAATGGAAGGTTTATCGGGCATAGACCATACAGGGATGCCTATGAAAGACCAAACGAGATAAATATGGATGTTTCAGATGCGATCCAGCCAGGGAGAAAAAACATCATTGCAATAAGGGTTCATACTGGATTTAATGCAGCGCAACAATCAGCGGGGTTGACATCAAGGTTGTTTATGTATTCACCAAAGTAATTCTTTATTTATTAACTGCGTTGGCGGGTTACAGATAAAAGCGTGTTTTTTTCTACCTTATGTGAAGGAAAAAGGTTATGAAAAATTTTGTTCTCGAAACACTTGTTGATTTTCCTGATGATGCATTAAGTGCGCCCTGTGTACTGAACAGAGCCCATATAGAAAATTTTATGAAACTTCTTTCGGAAAATAATATTAAAAGGGTTATCTGGGGATATTATGGTGATGGACACAGTGGATTTCTAATGCCAGGAATTGAGAATGATCCTTCACTTATATATGATATGAACCAGTATGGTTATTATGCAAAGACAATTGATATTCTTGAAAATCCATTGAAGGTTGCTTCTGAATATGCACATAAGTATGGAATGGAGATATATGCGTATTTTAAGCCATATGAAACAGGTGTTTCAGGGGATTTTTCCGAGGGTTCCCCACAGGCGCGATTATGGGGAAGATTATACAAGATAGGTGGATTTCTTTCCTGGATTGACCCTTTTGTTATGAAAAACCCAACCTTAAGAATAAAAAGAAAAACAGATGATTTGTGGCAAGGTATTCAATCAGAAGTAATAGATGTAATACGGTTAACAAAGATGGATGATTCTGAAACAAGGATAAAAAAAGAAAACATTGAGATATGGACAGGGCAGATAAATTACAGGTATAAGAAAAAAGATATAGATTTTCATTATACAGAAACAATAGAACCATCAGACAGGGATGTCTGTGATATTTATGGAAATATTCTAACAAGAAAATCTGCCCCTGTTCGTGTTATAACCCTTTCAGGGCTTAATCTGAAAGAACCATATTTTCTAATTACAACAAATTTTTCATCAGGTAAGCCTGACTTTGCAAATGCGTGGGATGCGCTTTTACGTGTGTTTAATAAACAGGGAAGAGAAATTCCAGGTGTATATGCAACAGGTACATCAATCTGGTTTCCTGAGTGGGAAGATTTTAGAACAGGGGGGTTATGTTTTGATACAGGTCGCGGTCCTGAACTGACATATCTTGATTTACCGAATAATCCCGCACCTGGTGAAGAATATAATGAAGGATCAAGGAAATTTCGATCAGCCGGCCAGGCAAAGGCACAGGGATTTGTTGCTTTTGCGCGTGGGAAAAACGCATACCTACCAGGTGGGCTTTGTGAAACAGAGCCAGAGGTAAAAAAATTCTGGATTACCTGTATTCAAGAGATGATTGATGCTGATGTTGATGGTATAGAGTTCAGGGTTGAAAATCACTCGTGCCACACTGATACTCCGCAGGACTATGGATTCAATGATATTGTGCTTGATAAAATTTCAGGGAAAAATAAAGACATTTTTAAGGAAATCTCAAAGATAAGAACCCGTGCATACACTGAATTTTTAACAGAAGCAAGCGGGTTAATCCGCAAGTCAGGGAGAAAAGTTCGTATAAATCTTAATGTTGATTGGTTCAGACCTGTTTCTGAAAGACCTGGCAGTAGAAGGTTAGCATATCCAGCAAATATTGATTTTGACTGGAAACAATGGATTGATGATGGAATTATGGATGAGGCAATATTGAGGATATTTGCAAAACCATTTTCAGGAATTTTTGATGATGACCAAACTGCCAGAGAGATGATTGAAAGATGTTTTGATAAACACATTCCATTATCAGTTAATAGATATATATGGGCAAATGAAAACCTTATTGAAGAATTTCAAAAGGTTTACAGTAACGAAAAATTCAATGGATTTATACTTTATGAAACCTGGTCATTTATTGATTTCTTAAAAGATGGAAATTGCAGGGTTTCATCTCGAAAATTTGAACCAGTGGTAAAGATGCCAGATCAACTCTGGAAGATAAAATCATCAACAGGGGATATGGTATCAGAACTTCTAAAACAATGGAAAAAATTACAATAGTAAAAATTCAACTAGTTCAAACAGAATGATTGATAAAATCTTTGCCCGTAAAATTGCCAAAACAAAGGAAAACCAATTTTTTAAGTGGATCCATAATCCACACAACCAGAAATTCCACACTGTATGGAGGCCTGATAAAGATGAGTTTCTTATAGATGAGACCTGGTCAATCAAGACATCTAAAGAAATCGATGAAACAGGAGATTTTGCAATAAGGGAGTTAAAATCTTTTTTTGAGGATACAGGGAATATCCATCTGAAAAAAAATTCTAATAAATCAATTATTCTCTGTAAAGAAGGTAATGCAGGAAATCGCATTGAAAATGATAGTTATTCGTTTGTTTCTCAAGAAGAGCAGATTAAGATAACAGGTTGTTCCTGGCGGGCAGTTCTTTATGGCGTTTATTTTCTCGAGCAAATTCTTCTTGAAAGGGGAATACCTGCTCTTAAAAAAATGTCTATTAAAAGACAGCCACTTTTTGATATAAGAATGTTTGGTGATGTATATGGCACATTTACAGTATCCGGGTTAAACATTAACAGACCCATAAACCAGAATACATTTTCAGCCCTGAGTCGTTTTGGTGCCAATGCTACATTTAATTTTACAAATCTTGCAGATTATATTGGAGATGGCATTTTTTCTGAACTCGCAAACCCAGAAAGAGAAAACAACTTTGAAAAACTTGCAAAACTCGCAAACCTTGCGCATTCTGCTGGGATTGATTTATACCTTAACGCCTATAATCCAAAACTCCGACCAGACCATTTATTTTTTAAGAATCACCCTGAAGCAAAAGGTGCCACCCAGCAGGTGTGGGCTGGTGGAGGGATAAACTGTTTATGTACCTCAAACCCTGAAGTTCTCCATTTTATTTCTGAATCGTACGCAGAGATTTTTTCGAAGGTCCCACACCTTGGTGGAATGCTCGCTATCATAGGTGGAGAGGGATTTTACCATTGCTATATGTCAGGAGATGTTAAAAATCTTGATTGTCCGCGCTGTAGAAAACGATGTGCAGAGGATGTTGTTGCAGATCTAACAAATACAGTTTTTCATGCAATAAGAAAGGTTAAACCAGATGCAGAATTGCTTGCATGGCCTTATTCTGCCCATCGCTGGTCAAAAGATCCATTTCAAGAATCCTTAATAGAAAAATTAGACCCAGAAATCCGTATTGTAGCCGAAATTGACAAAGACCATATGTATCAAAAGAATGGATATATTAAAAAAATCTGGGATTATTCCATTGATTTCCTCGGTCCGAGCGATAGATACCTATCAATAAGTAAGACCTCAAAAAAAAGGGGAATGAAACTTGTATGTAAAACAGAAACATCTGTTTCTATTGAACTTTTTGGGGTGCCATATATCCCTTGTTTGCAGAGATGGGGGAAAAGAATGGAAATTATTAAGTCCCAGCAACCAGAATCAATCATATATGCCTATGATATTGCTGGATTTACGAGGTCAAAAACCGAAGAACTCGCATATCGTTTGAGTTGGGAACCCTGTTCAACTCCTTACAAGGAAATCAAAAAAATTGCAGAAAGAGATTTTGGTAGAGTGTCAGGATACTCTGTAATCAAAGCATGGAATTTATTTAGTAAGGCAATGAGCCACTATCCTGTTTTAACCTTTTCCTACTACACAGGACCATCCTTTATAGGGGCAGGCCAGCCATTGATGCTTGTTGAAAAAAATATGCCAGAAAAACTTTTTGGACGTCTTTTTTATCTTGCAGAAGCAGATGAATCAGGTGGAGGAGAAAAAGCCATTGCAAAAAGGCCCCTTTATTATAGTGATGTTGAAATGAGCAAGGAAGAAATTAATGATATGGATAAAGTGGTTAACCTATGGGAAAAGGGTGTAAATATTTTAAGATTAGAATATCCAGAGGTTATAAAACCATATAAAGAAGAGTTCAAAAAAGAATTAAACCTTGCGATATATATCCTTACAGTGTTGCGTGCAACTGCGAATACAAACCATTTTTTTTCATTAAGAAAAAAGTATTTTAACCTTCTTAAGAATCCAGCAAAAAACAGCCGCAGGGAAATACTTAAAATTCTTAAAAAAATGGAATCCATTATTGAAAGAGACCTGAAAAATGCTAAAGACGCAATGAAAATTGTTGCCTCTGATCCGAGGTTTGATCTTTCAGTGCGGCTTGATATTGATTTTCCACCAACAATTGAGATTATAAAGGCAAAGATTAAATATCAAAAAACCGAGGTAAAAAAACAGTTTTTGTTGGCGAAAGCATCCTTAATGGATACTGAACAAAAACAAATGGATAGTCAGACATAAGATTCAAGATTTTTCATAACACAAAAGGAGGCAGGGTGCTTAAAAAATTTGTATTTTTTGGTTTTTTGTTGTGTTTATTTGTTCAGTGTAGTTTTTCTCAAAAAACGCAGAAATTACCTTTTGCGGTTTTACATTCCTCAGATACAGGTGGGGCGCATATATTTTGTGTTGCTGCAGACCCTGTAAAAAGAAAACTATATGCAGGAACATATTCCTATGACCCAAAAAGACAAGGACTTCTTGTTTATGATCTAAATCCTGATGGAACTGTTTCTGAAAAACCAAGAAGATACTCTGACCATCCTGATCCGATGCCAGACCCACTTCCGCCAGGTGGATGGAGTTCAGTCACATCGCTTTTTGTTGATAAAACACACAATAAACTTTTTATGGGTGTATCAGTTTCAGGAGTTAAGGGTTTTGAAAACTTCAAGAGATCCCTTGTTATGTATAACCTTGATGAAAAAGGTGAACCACAAGGTAACCCTCAGGCATATGAAAGTGGGAATCCCTATATACATATTGCTGCAATAGCAATGCATCCAAAACTGAACAGGATTTATACTGTTGGTTGGGGAGGTTCAGGTATTTATGCAATTGACCTTGATGAAAATGGAATACCTTCTTCAAAACCAGAAGCATTTCCTGTTGCAGGAAACGGTAAATACTCAATAAATTTCAGATCTGATGGAACAAAGGTATATCTTGGAACATATCCATCAGTGCTTCAGGTTTGTAACCTTGATGAAAAGGGCTCTGTTGTAAATGTGCGCTCTTATACAGTTGAAAACGGTCCACAGGAATATATGATATGTGTTCTTACTGACAGGGCAATATTTTTTAAGGGACCTAACGATAACCTATCCTATTGGTTACTTGATAATTCAGGTGAAGTACAGGGTAATCCTGTTGTTGTAGAAAACTTTCCTGTACAGGCAATAAGTGTTTCTGATGTACCAAATAGGGTGATTGTTTCTTCTTCGACTGGTTTTACAGATGCCATTACAGGTAAGTTTATTGTGGATGGGGTATCATTAAAAGAGATAGAAATTTCCCCTGATGGGAAAATTAATGTTACGAGAGAAACAGACAGATTTTTAAGGGAAAAGGCACAGTGTATAAATGGAGTGCCATCAATTGCTATTGCAACTATGCATCTCGGATGGAGATTTCTTGGTAACAGGATTTCAGGTGTTGAAATAAAAACAACACTAAAATCAATAGAATCTGAAACACCTTTTCCTCCTGCTTTGAAGATAGTCCACTTAGGACAAGAACAGAAATATCTAAAATTTGTTTATTCCTCAAGATTTAATATGGTCTATTCTACTGGAGATAATAATATATACGCATATCGCTTGAAGCCAGAAGAAAAACTAATTTCTGTACCCTGTCAGGACATAAGAGGTCCAATTGCTCTTGATGAATCATCAGGTATTCTTTATGTAGCGCGTAAGGATGGAACCATTGCTATAAGAAAAATTGATAATTCAGGAATTCCTTCTTCTGATGGCGAAAATCTTCAGTCAGGAGTTAACCCAATAACATATCTGTTATTTAATCCTGTTGCAAAGATACTTTATGTCATTGGTTCAATTCAAAAAGAAGAACCCGCAACCTCTTTATTTTGCAGGATTCCTGGTTTAACTTATGATACAGCGGCTGCTCTCGATACAAATAAGGGAAAACTCTATATTGCCAGTCAGTACAACAAAAATGAAAATCTTACAATCTGGGACATAGGCAAAGATGGAAGGATTGTTTCAGAAACACCAAAGAGATATCCTGATGGGTTTGTTTCAGATAAAAAAAGGACATGTCTGCATGGGATGATTCTTAATACAAAAAAATCAAAACTTTATCTTTCAGGTATGCTCGAAAACCCCGCAAATGGCGAAGCAGGAATAATGGTCTATGAACTTGATTCAAAAGGGGATCCTTCTGGTTCTCCTAAATTTTATCAGACAAGAAGCAAAACAAACAGTCCCTTGGATTTATGTCTTTCACCTGATGGGCAAAAACTTTACGAGGTTGGTTGGGGTGTACCTGCGGTTTTTGAATGGTCGCTGGATGGAAATGGATTACCTGTGCCCGAACCCTATGTCTGGGAGACAACAGGTAATGGGAAATCTCAGGTTTTTCCTGTTCCAGATGGAAGCGCTGTGCTTCTCGGAACATATCCATCAATCCTCGAGATAGTTCCTCTCGATAAACGTGGTAAGCCCATTGGAGGACCTTCAGTATTCCTTACAACTGGTAAAGGCAGAATCAGTATTGGTTGTTTAACTTCAGGGTCATCAAGTGATTGGATAAATCTTGATACTCAACTAAAAGACAGTGTGGGGCTATCAAGAATAATATGCGAAATGACAGGAGCAACAGTAAAAAAAGCAGAGATGCAGTTTGATTTCAGGAGGGTATCAGGTTCAAAGGTACAAAACATCAAAAGTTTTAATATCACAACAGCAGGAAACAATATTTCTATTTTTGTGCCTGGATATGGACTGGATGAACCAGATAAACTTGCAGATCTTACACAATCCAGCGTTGAAAAATTTAAGGAATACCTTTCATACGCCAGAAAATATGCACTGAAGCCAGATGAAAAACCAGATGAGATTATAGTTGCAAATGGACTTATCAGTTTAGATGGGACGCCTGAAACTCTTGAAGATGGTCTTAATATTCTTTCTCTTCTCGGGCATAATACTATTCAGATATGGCAGTGGGGAAATATACCTCCGGATGAAATCAGGGAAAAAGCCGCAAAATACGGTTTTAATAGATTTCGTGGGGCTGTGTACAACCCGCCTTCATACTTTGATTACAATAGTTCAATGGTAACAGATGAATATCTCGATAACTGGGTGAACGGGTTGAAAAAATCATTTTCTAATATGGGACAAAAGAATGAGGAAATGGCTCTTTTCCATATCGCAGATGAACCCGGCTGGTATTATCCATATCAGATAGAAGAAGTAAAAAAGGATATTTCGCGGTTGAGTGTTTTCAGAAATTACCTTAAATCAAAAGGATTTACACCTCAGACATTCGGCAAAGGTTCATGGGAAGAAATATTCCCTATGAAGTTAAGTGAGCCACAAACACTTGCGGATAAACGACTTTTTTTCTGGACAACAAGATTTTTTGTGGAATCATTAAGCAAATCATTTGCAGCCGCAACCAGATCTTTTCAAAGGGCATATAACCCAGATATTCTTACCACCACAAACCTTAATAACTGGCCTGGAAGGTTTTTTATTGCTTCCCCGGGTGAAAAGATTGCCAATAATTCGGATACCAGCCCTGATGCAGGAATGGGAATGCCTGACTGGTTTGATTTAGGAAGGAAAAAGGCTGTTTCCTGTATCTGGACTGAGGATTGGTTTGGTGATAATTCTGCGCAGAACTGGTCTTTGTATAGCGACCTATTGAGATGTGCTGCAAGAGAAGGTGGAATTAAATATGGTGGTTATGTTGTAGGACATACAACAGGAGGAAGAGTGCCGGAGGGTGGGAAATATAAGATTATGGCTCTTGTCGGCCATGGTGCAAAAGCAATTGATCCTTATATTTTTGGGCCAGGTCTTGCCTTTGGTGATGGTTGGTCAGAAAGAGAGCAGGTTTATCAATCGCTTTCAGAGGGTCTAAAAATTCTTGGCAAAAGTGAGAATCTTATCGGCCCGGGCAAACCAAAAAATGGAACAATTGCAATACTTTTTCCACAGGCAAGTCAGGTCTGGGATCCTGATTCAAAACTTCGTGCATATCTATGGGAGTTATATGGACTCCACGAGGCATTGATACACGAGAATTATCCTGTTGATTTTGTTGATGATTTTGATGTTGAAGATGGGATATTAAAGAAAAATAATTATTCTGTGTTATACACAACAGCACCAAATCTATCTGACAAAGCACAGAGAAACATTGTTGAATGGGTTAGAGATGGCGGAACGCTTGTGATGATGCCGGGTGCCTGTGCTGCTGATGAATATAATGAAATATCAGTAATTCTCACAAAGATGACCGGAGCAAAACAAGTGTCTGTGGAAAGAGCCCCCCAGTTAAGGCAGGATGAAATTATCCGCGCAAAACAAACCACAATAAGAATCAAGGATGAAAGATTTGGAATAGGAGAGATACAGACAAAATTTCAAACAGTTTCTCTATTTCCTACCACAGGTAAAACCATAGCGGTTTTTGAAGATGGTTCCTCTGCAATCGTGGAAGCAGGTTATAATAAAGGAAGAATATTTTCATACGGATTCTGGCCTGGAATTACATATAATTTAAGTCCTGACCGCTCTGATTACAAAAAACTTCCATACGGGTGGTTAAAAGAAGCAAGACAGATGGTTGTTTCTCCTGCAAAAATAGCAAATGCTTCTAAATTCGTTGAGATATCAGAAGAACTTGTTGAAGGATGTTTCCTTGAATCAGATAAAGGTATTGCAGTAACCCTTCTTAATTGGTCAGGAGAACCAAAAAAAGAAATAACAGTTGTTGTTAATGGCGCAGAGAACATAACAAAGATTGAGTCAATCGAGAAAGGTAGTTTAAAATGGGAAAAGACAGGGAATTCAGTGCAGATAAAGTTACCTCTTAATACAGTTGACGTGTTAATGCTCTACAAATGATAAAACACCGGGGTCAACTCTTGACTCTTGACAGAACAGGTGAGATTCCTTAGGCAGTTTGATATGAATAATCGATTTACAGCATTCGTATAGAGCGTAAGAAAAAACAGATATTCATCATTCGTTGAGATCCAGACAGAGTAAATCTGTTAAGAGTCGACTTTTTTATGTCCCACAATAAACCCTCACAATTTTTTGATTTAACATACTGATTCTGGTAAACTTTATGAGATTGAATCTCATAATACAGGAGAAGATGATGAGAACAGATAGGTGGTTTTCTGATGTAGAAGAATATGTGAAAAATGCAGGTCACTTTAGAATTCATGACATATTGCTGTTAATGAATCAGGGTGGGTTATCCATATCCCGGGCATCAGTTTATAGAGCAATTGATAAACTATTGAAGTCAGGAAAGATTGTACAGGTTTCAAATGGAAAAGAGAGATATTTTGAATATGTTCAGGAAAAGATCCATTACCACTTTAGATGCAAAAAATGCGGAAAGTTATTGGAATTTTTTTTTGAGAATATTGAAAAAGCAATCAAGGAAAGTTCCAGAAAACTTAAGGTTATTCTTACAGATCAAAAACTTGTGCTTGAGGGTTATTGCAGTAGATGCAGCAGGGTTAGAAAATGAGTGAAAACATAAACAAGGATTATGAAAAGATTATACTTGTAGGAAATGCGAATGTTGGTAAAAGTGTTATCTTTAACCTTCTTACTGGCACATATGCCGTTGTTTCAAATTATCCGGGCACCACTGTTGAAATAAGTCAGGGGACTGCAAAAATTGGGAACAAACAATTTACTGTTATTGACACCCCTGGTATTACTGATTTATTTGGCCGCACAGATGACCAACAGGTAACAAGAGATATACTTCTTGATAATCCAGGTGCTATTTTTGTTCATGTTATTGATGCGAAAAGCCTTCGCCGTGGACTTCTCTTAAATCTTATTCTTTGCGGACTTGGTGTAAAACAGGTTGTAGTGTTGAATATGATGGATGAAGCAAATGACAGGGGGATTTTTATCAATCATAAAAAACTTTCAGAAATACTTGGGGTCCCTGTTGTTCCAATGATTGCCACAGAATATGTTGGACTGCATCATCTCAGAGAATCAATACTCAAAGCATCTACCTCGAAGTTTTCTGTAATATATTCCCGAGACATTGAGAATATCATCGATGAAATTGGGAATATTCTTCCTGAAACAGGGTTTAAGAAAAGAGGACTTGCCTTATTTTTAGCAGGAGCCACGGATAGGTTGCACAGCATATGCAGAAAAATTAAGAACTTAGATGAGGCGTCTATAAAACAGAAACTCGAAGTTTTACAATCTTCACTTTCCCAGCCAATGGTGTTTCTTATTACAACAGAACAGGTAAAACTGGCAGAAGAAATTGCAGGACTTGTTACAACCAAAACAAAGGAAGGTGGAGGAAAGATCCAGGATTTTATTGGTAGGATTACAATCCAGCCGGCATCAGGCATTTTAATAGCAATAATTGTTCTTTTTGTTCTTTACCTTGTTGTTGGTAAATTTGGTGCAGGCGTTTTGGTTAACCTTATAGAAGAGAAACTATTTGGAGGATTTATAAATCCTTTTTTTAAGATGATTTTTGCTCATACGCCGCCTTTAATCAATGATTTTTTTGTTGGTGAATATGGCATTATTACAATGGCTCTTACATATGGTTTAGGAATAGTTTTGCCGATAACCTGTACTTTCTTCTTCTTTTTTGCGTTTCTTGAAGATTGCGGTTATTTGCCACGACTTGCATTTCTTGTTGACAGGGCCTTAAAACCAATCGGGCTTACGGGTAAGGCAGTGCTTCCTCTTGTTCTCGGACTAGGATGCGGAACTATGGCAACATTGACTACGCGAATTCTTGATACAAGAAAAGAAAAAATCATTGCAACAGTATTACTTGCACTGGCTATTCCATGTTCTGCACAACTTGGTGTTGTTCTCGGAGTGTTAAGTTCAATTTCTACTCTTGCACTTTTCATTTGGTTGGCTGTAATATTGCTTGTTATAATAATTACAGGGGGTATTTTTAATCTTGTTATTCATGGTGAAAATTTTTTCTCAATTGAAATTCCACCTATTCGTGTACCAGATATCAAAAATATTGGCCTTAAAACCCAAAGAAGAGTTATATGGTACCTTAAAGAAGCACTTCCATTATTTGTTATTGGAACTGTAATACTTTTTATACTTGATAGAACAGGTGTAATTACTTATATAATTAGAGGATTATCTCCTGCAGTTACGGCAATGGGACTGCCTCCAGAAATGAATAAAATTTTCATTATTGGTTTTCTAAGAAGGGACTACGGAGCCGCTGGTATGTATGAACTATTCAAACAAGGGGTACTTAGTCCTTCTCAAGCAGTTGTAAGTTCAACTGTGCTTTCACTTTTTGTGCCCTGCATTGCTCAGTTTTTTGTAATAATAAAAGAAAGGGGAATAATACCAGCAACGCTTATTACAATCTTTACGCTTGTGGTTGCATTTGTTGTTGGTTGTTTATTAAGGATTTTCTTGTCGACAACTGGTTTATTTTAGGAGAAATATGGAAAGAGAACTTGAGGATATTCTAGAAGAAATTTGGAAAAAAAGAGAAATGAAGGAAATTCCTGCAAAAAATCTTGATCCCGAAAAACTCGAGATTCTCAGGAAAAATGGATTTGTGGTTATTTCAGGAGGAGGGGCTTTTTTTACGAAAAAAGGTGAACAGACAGCAAGAGATCTTGTAAGAAGACATAGATTGTGGGAGGTTTTTTTTCATGATGTGCTCGGAATGAAAGAGTTTAATGAAATGGCTAATTCTGTTGAACATGAATCAACTGGAAATATTGATGAATCTCTCTGTAGTTTTATTGGACATCCACAGCAGTGTCCTGATGGTAAACCAATACCGCGTGGTGCCTGTTGTGGAAAGCATTTCAGGAGAAGATCGGGCTGGGGATTATTCGAGCAAAGGGGTATTAAACGATTATCTGATGTTGAAAAAGGAACAAAGGTACAGGTTGTATGTGTGCGCGAAAAGTTCTTCCCAAAACTTTCGTCACTTGGAATTATTCCCGGTTCAATCATCTATATAAAAGAAACATTCCCAGGGGTTATTGTTAATGTTGATAATACAGAGATTGCTCTTGATAAAGAGATATGCTGCGAGATTCTTGTTCAGGTTATCTCCAACCAACAGGAAGAATAAAAGATTTTTAGTGTGTTGTTTCCAAGACATAGTACAGCACACTGCAAGGGAGTATGAGGGAAGAATTTCCTCATGTTTGGGGGAGAATCGATCCGCAATTGCGGATCCTTAGGTAGGGGGCTTGCCCCCTCCTAAAAGAGTCGTGTCGAGAAAAGAAACAAAAATAAGGAAATCGTAAGAGACACGACTCTAGTTTATTTGTTTTTCCCGAGCAAGTTTTTCAATAACCTGCTCAGCATTTTTTATCCTTTCTTTTGTCTCTGGATGATCTCTTAAGAAGGTTAATGGAATTAAGGGCTGATTTTTTTCAAGCTCTTCCATTTTTTTGAAGAATGAAATCATTCCATATGGATCAAAACCCGCCTTGAATGCATATTTCATTCCAAGTGTGTCTGCTTGAATTTCCTGTGTACGACTGTAACTTAACATTGAAAGAGTAAAAACTGTATCAGCCACCTGCTGCAATGCTTTCTGTCTGCCAGACCCAAAAAGAATACTGGTTGGTATTGAATAAAGAAGTTGTTTTTCAAGTTGGTGTATTCCATCTCTGTTGCAGATATGGCCAATTTCATGACCCACAACACAGGCAAGTTCATCTGCAGAGTTAATCTGCTTTAAGAGCCCTGTATAAACATAAACAAATCCTCCGGGTATTGAAAAGGCATTGACTTCTTTATTTTCTATAACCTTAAATGTAAACTTAAGATTTTTTCTATCACTGTTTTCTGCAACCTTTGCACACGTCTGGTAAAAACCTTTGAATATAGTTTCTGGATTTTCGACAATCTTAAAATCTTTACAAAGTTTATTATCAAGAGCGATTCCAAGATCTATCTCATCCTGTTCTGTATAAATAGTTGTTTCTTGTTTTGCAGTAATAGGATTATAGTATGTAGCGCATCCTCCAAGAAAAAGGGTAAATATTGAAAGAACTATCAGTGTTTTCTTCATGTCTCCTCCTTATCATTTTCCAATACAAAATTTGCTGAAGATTCTATCAAGGACCTCTTCTGAAACACATCTTCCAGAAATTTCATCGAGACATACAACTGCCTGGCGAATATTTTCTGCGATTATATCAATTGTACCATTTTTTTCTGTAATTTCGAGGGATTCCTTAAGAATTCCCAGGGCTTTTTCTAGACAGAAATGCTGCCTTATATTCAAAAAGAAATCTGTATTCTTTATTTCTCCTGCGCCAGCATAAATTCTATCGAGAATTGCCGAGTGAAGTGCAGATAATCCCTCACCTGTCAGTGCAGAAATTTTTACAATCATTGAGTTTTTAGAAAAATCAGGAAGATCCTTTTTTCCCACCTTACCTGGAAGATCGCACTTATTAAAAATAATAATATGGTTTTTATTTTTTACTTCATTCAATATCTGATAATCAAGTTCATCGATATGATTTGATGCATCAATCAGGACAAGAACGATCTCAGATTTTTCTATCCATTTTTTTGTTCTTTCAATGCCCATTTTTTCTATTTCTGATGGAGAATGTCTAAGCCCAGCTGTATCAACTATTGTTAATGGGATTCCCTGTATATTGATAACTACCTCTATGGAATCTCGTGTTGTGCCTGGAATATCAGAAACAATTGCTCTATCTTCTTCTACGAGAAGATTGAGTAATTTTGATTTCCCAACATTTGGCTTTCCTACTATGGCAATTCTAACTCCTTCTGTAAAAATCCTTGCTGCCTGACCTGTTTTTATGGTCTGTTCCATATCAAAAATAATGGGAATCAGGTTTTTTGTGATGGTTGTATTATGCAGTTCTCCATAATCTTCTGAGAAATCAATTTGATAATCCAAAAATGTAAGAGTTTCAAGAAGTTTATCTCTGAATGTATTGATTTTTTTTGAAAGGGTTCCTTTGGTTTGATTAACAGAAATCTCGAGGGATTTTTCTGTTTTTGCACTTATTATATCAAGGATACTTTCTGCCTGAGTAAGATCAATCCTGCCATTAAGAAAAGCCCTTCTCGTAAATTCTCCTGGTTCAGCAAGCCGCGCACCTTCTTTCATACATATCCTCAGAACTGATTTTATTGCTGCAAGACCTCCGTGACAGCCAATCTCTGCCATATCTTCCCTTGTATAACTTGCAGGGCTTTTCATTATTGTTACAAGGACCTCGTCAACAGTTTTTCCATCATCAACAATAAATCCATATCTTACTGTATGTGTTTCCCAGGTTTTTTTTGTTTTTCTTTTGCGACCAGGTGTAAATATTTTATCAATAATCTGAATTGTGTCAGGCCCGCTCATCCTGATAATACCTATTCCGCTTATTCCATATGGCGTCGAAAGTGCGCAGATTGTATCGTTTATCATTATTTTTCTGTTCATGATATAATTATACCGCAACTTTTGTTAGTACTGTGCATCTAAATTTTAAAAAGAAGCATGGAATATTGGTTTTGGGTCAACAGAGTAAAAAACAAAAATACCTATTATAGAATTACGGAGGTTGTATTATGGGCGCAAGAATAAGGAGTATTGTTTTATTAGGACTTTTAAGTGTTCTCCTTATCTATATCGGAAGCCTTTTTGGCACAGATGGGATTATTGTTGCATTTATCTTTGCACTTGCAATGAACCTTATTTCATACTTTGCAGGAGATAAAATAGCACTTGCGATGAATTCTGCTGTCAAGGTTCCCGAAAACCAGATGTCAGAACTTCACAGTTTGGTATCTGAGGTTGCAATGTCCGCAGGAGTTCCAAAGCCAGAAGTTTATATTGTACCTTCGAAAAGTCCAAATGCTTTTGCAACAGGAAGAGATCCAAATCATGCGTCAATTGCGTTTACAGAAGGGATTCTCGATATTCTCGATAGAGAAGAACTTAAAGGAGTAATAGCGCATGAAATGTCTCATATAAAAAACAGGGATATTCTTGTAGCCACGATCGCTGCAACGCTTGCAAGCGCAATAACCATGATTGGAAGAATGTTGCAGTTTGCAGCAATGTTTGGTGGTGGAGGAAGGGATTCTGATAGAGGTGGAAATATTCTTTCTGTTATTGCAATGCTTCTTTTTGCAATACTTTTACCAATAGCAGCAATGCTTATTCAACTTGCAATTTCTCGAAACAGAGAATATCTTGCTGACGAGACAGGAGCGCGGATTACTCAAAATCCGTATGGTCTTGCAAACGCGTTGAGAAAACTTGTAAAAGGGACCTCTGTCATTCCAATGAATAATGCAAATCCGTCAACAAGCCATCTTTTTATTGTTAATCCTTTTTCTGCAAAGTCATTTTTTGCACTTTTCTCAACACATCCACCCATAGAAGAAAGAATAAAACGACTTGAAAGCATGAGTTTTTAATTATTTTTTATTTTGTTCAACCCACTGTGAAATTACACAGAATCTTTCTGGTTCGACTTTTATCCCATCTGCAAACACCCCGAGTATAAAGTTTGATTCTTTCAATCTTTTGGTGATAAGAAGTTCAAGGATACGCGGTATATCATCAATTTTATTGAGAAGAAAAACCGAAGGGTCGAGTGCACTGATAATGATTGTATCCTGTCCAAGAATATCCAGCGCAATCTCCCAAGGGGTATCGCCTGTTGGCGGAGGTGTGAGCGCGTGGATGCCATCGCATCCTGTTTCTTTGATTAAATGAAGAATTTTTCTTATGTGTCCGCACATATGAAGGATAGCAGTCTTCCCTGAACTTTTGATTATTTCTACAAATTCCTGCTGATGTGGCATATTAAATGTTTTGTAAACCTGTGGACTGATATAATGAGTACTTGTATTTTCAACCAGTATCACACAATTGCAGGGTCCTTCAGATAATATCTTGAATGCCTCTAATTCCTTTTTGTGGATTGTGTTAATCAAATTTTCCATCTCAGAAGGATAATCATAAAGAAGATAATAAAAATTTACTGTTCCCATATCCATTTCAAGTAATCTCGGAATAGTTGATGGACCCCAGAATCTTGTTATAACACCATCTTCGCCAACAAGATTTTCAAGTTTTTTGAGTGTTTCACTGTCATCATATCCTACAAAATTTGCTTCTTTCCACAGGGATGTATATATCTTTATGGCTTTTCTGGAATCAATCATATATTTTAATGGATGTCCATTTTTCCCGTAGATAGAGGTTAAATCTCCATCCTTTGTTTTTATCTTTCTTATTACCTTCTCATTTTCTTCAAAGGTTTCCACAGTTACTTCCTTTGACCAGTGTAATTCAGGAGATCTAAAAACATATGGTGTGTTCCATCCATTCAAAAGAAGTATGTCGCATTTGATATACCTGTAGAAATCAATCCCATAGTTTCCTTTCAATCGATCTGGCAACAAATCAAGGGTATTGTTGTCTATAAGGACTGTCCATGAAAGACAGTCATGCGGTTTTTTGTTGAGTATTGATGTAATTCTTTGTTTTGGGCTCATTTTTTCCATTTTCTTAAATAGCATACCATAAATGCTTTTTTGACACTACCCTGGACCAAAGGTATAATTATTAACAAAGAAGGGGCCGTAGTTCAGCGGATTAGAATGCCGGACTGTCGATCCGGAGGTCGCGGGTTCGAACCCCGTCGGCCCCGCTTATTTTTTTTGTATAATAAAGGATAAAATTTATTGTTTTTCTGTGAGAAATTGCATTTCTACAAAAATGATTGATTGTAGTTTAGCGGGATAAATATCTATAAGATATTGTGAAAATGAAAAAAAACTTTGAAAATAATCTTGATGCATTAAGGCACACTGCTTCACATATTCTCGCTCAATCTGTGAAAAGATTATACCCTGACACGAAACTTGGTATTGGCCCTGCAATTGAGGATGGTTTTTATTATGATTTTTTCAGGAAAGAACCATTTACCCCGGATGACATCAAAAAAATAACAGATGAAATGAAAAAAATCATAAAGGAAGATCTAAAGATTGAAAGAATTGAATGTGAAAAGAATAAGGCAGCAGAAATTATTAAAGACGAGCCACTTAAACTCGAAATTTTATCAGAAATACCTGATGAAAAGGTTTCTTTTTATAAACAAGGGGAATTTATTGATTTATGTGCTGGCCCGCATGTTTCATCAACAGGCCAGGTTAAACACTTTAAACTTATGAATATATCCTCTGCTTACTGGAAGGGAAACGAAAATAGAGAAACACTTCAAAGAATTTATGGAGTTTGTTTTACGACTGCTGAAGAACTTAAAGAATATCTTAAAAATCTTGAGGAAGCAAAAAAAAGAGATCACAGGATTCTTGGCCCTGCTATTGGTCTTTTTTCGCTTCACCCTGAATATGGTCCTGGTCTTGTCTACTGGCATCCAAAAGGCGGAATAACAAGAAAGGTTATCGAGGACTTCTGGAAAGATACCCATCTTGAAAGAGGGTATCAGATTGTTTATACTCCTCATATTGCAGATATTTCACTCTGGGAAAAATCAGGCCATCTATCCTTTTATAAAGAAAACATGTATCCTCCAATGAATATTGAAGATGGTATCTCTTATCAATTAAAACCAATGAACTGTCCATTTCATATTCTTATCTATCAGTCAACTCTGCATAGTTATAGAGAATTTCCAATAAGATGGGCTGAACTTGGAACTGTTTATAGATACGAAAAAGACGGTGTACTTCATGGGGTATTAAGAGTTAGGGGTTTTACACAGGATGATGCCCATATTTTTTGTAGGCCGGATCAAATAGAAACCGAGGTGGTTGATGTTCTTGACCTTGTTATGTATTTTTTATCAAGTTTTGGTTTTTCTGAGTATGAGATATTTTTATCAACAAGACCCGATAAATTCGTTGGTACAGTAGAAAACTGGGAAAAAGCGACAAAAGCGCTTGAAAATGCTTTGATTAAAAAGAATCTTCAGTATCAGATTGATCCTGGAGAAGGCGTTTTTTATGGACCAAAAATTGATATCAAAATAAAGGATTGCCTTAAAAGAACATGGCAATGCTCAACAATACAGGTTGATTTTAATATTCCAGAGAGATTTGGAATAAAGTATGTAAACCAGGATAATAAATTTGAAAGACCGATTTTGATACACAGGGCAATTATGGGTTCTCTTGAAAGATTTTTCGGGATTCTAATTGAACATTACAGTGGAAATTTCCCAGTATGGCTTTCTCCAGTTCAGGTGAAAATTTTGACGATTGCAGATAGATTTATTCCATACGCAGAAGAAGTTCTCATATGTTGTAAAAAAAATAAAATCAGAGCAGAAATAGATGCTTCTCAAGAGTCATTAAACAAAAAAATTCGTTTTGCTGAAAATGAAAAAATTCCTATTATTGCGGTTATTGGTGAAAAAGAACAATTATCGAATACAGTTGCAGTAAGGTTGCATAAAAAAGGAATGGTAGGGGTGTTTTTAGTTGAAGAACTTATTGAAAAAATTAAATCCATTGATAATGCAAGGAAGATAGAAATAGACATTTAATTTGCAGAAATCGTACTTTCAGGTATAATAATTAGAAAAGCAAAAAGGAGAAAATATCGACCCCCGCAGGTATAATATTAATTATAGGATTCGGGCGCCTCAGGTAAGATTAATAAGTGAAACCGGCCAGCAGATGGGGGTAGTGCCAAGAGATGAAGCCATAGCAATGGCTAAGGAACGCCTGATGGATCTTGTAGAGATAGTTCCGAACGCAAATCCTCCTGTTTGTCGGATACTTGATTTCAAAAAATTTCTTTACGAACAAAAAAAGAAAGAAAAGGAAGCAAAGAAAAAACAGAAATCAATTCAGATAAAGGAAATCCGTCTCAGACCTGAAATAAGCGAACACGATTATAATTTTAAGAAGCAACATATAGAGGAATTTTTAAGGGAAGGATACAGGGTGAAGGTTTCTGTTTCCTTCAGGGGAAGAGAAATTCTTCACAAAGAGCGGGGTTATAATGTTCTACAAAAACTTATAGCAGACCTCGGTCCACTTGCGAAGATTGAAAAAAGTCCGCACGAGGAAGGAAGATTTCTTAATGTGATTCTTATTCCATATTAAGGAAATTGTGAGTTGTATTTCTTAAAAAGCACAAAAGTAGGTTAAGAGGTGTGGTAAAGTAAATATTCATAAAAGGGAGTTTCGATGCCAAAATTAAAAACAAGAAAATCCGTTGCTAAAAGGTTTAAGATAACTGCAACAGGTAAGGTGAAACATTACAGAAGTGGTAAGAGTCATATACTCACAAAGAAAAACTCAAAAAGAAAAAGACGACTTGCAAAATCTAAGATACTTGAAGGTGCACAGGCAAAGATGATAAAAAAGATGCTTCCTTATTCATAATTCAGGAGATTAAAAAATGCCGAGAGCAACAAACAAACCAGCAGGAAGACGCAGAAAAAAAAAGATACTTAAACTTGCTAAGGGATATAGGCAGGGTAGATCCAAACAATTCAAACGGGCTAAAGAATTTGCAGAAAGAGGGCAGGATTATGCCTACAGGGATAGAAGGCAGAAGAAACGAGATTTCAGAAGTTTGTGGATAGTTAGAATATCTGCTGCATGTGAGGAAGGGGGGATTTCATACAGCAGGTTTATCCATGGTTTAAATTCTATTGGAGTTAAGGTTAATAGAAAGATGCTTGCGGATATGGCATACAAAAAACCTGAAGAATTTAATCAAATTCTCGAAAAAGTAAAGGAGGCGGAGATATCGTCTGATAAAATTTAGGAATATTCTTTTTTTCCTGATTGCATGCTGGCTTTTATGGATTAATATATCTTTTCTTCATGGTGTCCAGTATGAGGGCGTTTATTATTTTGTGATGCTCGATGTTTCTGTGGGGTTCCTTATTATCTTAGGAATTACCTCAAACATTTTCTTTAAAGATAAAATCTATTCTCTTACCCAGGACCTTGAAAAATGTAAACTGAAGATTAATGATTATGAGGTAGAATCAGCCATTCTTTCAGCAATTGTCGAAATAATGGATATATTTGGAAAAGATGTTTCGATGGAAGAAATATTGAGTCATGTTAATCAGAGTATCAGTAATTTCTTTAAGAAAGAAGTAGTCATTGTACAATTATTTGGTGAACACTTTTTCCAGGACATTAAAGGTGGAAGTATTAATCTTCCAGAAGAGACATTTGAAGAAATTGCAACACAAGCATACCCAATTCTTATCAATAATCTGAATTCTTTCCAGAGATATAAATTTCTTGAAACAACAGGAATTTCTTCTTTTATCCTTGTGCCACTAAAAAATAAAAAGGAAGAAACTGTTGGTGTAATAGGAGTATTTTCAAAAAATCAAAGGGTTTTCACACAAAAGGATTTATCTCTCCTAAAACTAATTTCAGTACCAATATCTTTAATTATTGAAAATGCAGAACTGATTGAAAAAACAAAGGTTTTATCGATCACAGACCCTCTTACTCATCTTTATAACAGGAGGCATTTCCAGTTCTATATTGAAAAAATAACAGAACAGGCGAGAAAAGAAAAATTCCATGTTTCCCTTGCAATGTGCGATATAGACAACTTCAAGATTTATAATGACAGAAACGGACATCCTGCTGGAGACAAACTTTTAAGGGATATAGCAGAAATTCTCCATCAAAACATCAAAGGTTCAGATATTATTGCGAGATACGGAGGAGAGGAGTTTGTAATAATATTTCCAAATACCCACAAGGATACAGCATTTCACATAAGTGATGCCATAAGAAATAAGATTAAAGATGTGGAGTTTCCTGGTGAAGAGTTTCAGCCAGGAGGAGATCTTACAATTAGTTTTGGTATTGCGTGTTTTCCCTGCGATGCTGATACATATGAAGATCTAATTAGAAAAGCGGATATTGCCCTTTACGAGGCAAAAAGACAGGGAAGAAACAGAACTATTGTGTTTAATGGTCTGAAATAGGATTGTTTTTTATTTTGATAATTTTAAAATCACACGGAGTGTCCACTGTATTATAAACAATCTTCTTGTATATCAGTTTTTCTGTTCCATATTCCTCAAGATATCCTGCAAGTTTTTTTGAAAGTGCGATATCTGTGGCATAGATAGTGTGATATTTTGGTGAAAAAGGAAGAACCTCGAAGATTTTTGAGTTCAAATATGTTGAAATAATGCTTGTTTTATCCTTAGTTTTATACTCGATTACCACTGAATTTTTACCATTGTAAACAACTCGAATTCCCTCAAATGGACTGAGAAAATTCCAGAATTTCTGTTTTATATTCATCTTTCCGAGGACAAAACACTTTCTATAGCCATATGCAGGGTGTTTTCTGATATCTGGATTGTCAATAATCGCAACTGGTTTTATTTGAGTAACAATGATTGAAAGAGGTTCAAATATATCATGGTTATAGTCAACAAACATAAAAATAGCGTCTTTTCCAGTAGATTTTATTTCTTCAATCGCAGGAGTGAGTGTTGAAATGTCCTCTTTCATTGAGAGTAGAGCGATTGTAAAATCCTTTTTTTCAATGAGACATAAAACCTTATTACATGGGAAAAATATAATACTTTCGTTATCTTTTACTATACAGGAAGATTGTTTTACTGCTGGTGGTTTGCCTATAAAATTAAGGCCAAGCCAGAAAATTGTTAAAAATATCGCAGGCAAAGCAAAAAATTTCCATTTATTTCTGAAGATAATCATAAATATAAGGAGATAGATTATTATTGCCATTAAAATTCCTGGTGTCCAGCAAATAGTGGGCGATGCTATAGAGAAAATTTTTGCGCCAATCCAGAAAAACTCAGTAAATTTTACAAGCGGCAGGATAAAAATTTGTCTGAGGAAGCCAACTATTAAAAAAATGAATCCGAGTCCAACAACAATCCCACCAAAAGGCACAAGAAAAAGATTAGCGATAAATCCAGCTGGATAAAATGTACCGATATTCCCAAGAAGTACAGGCATTGTAAAAAACTGTGCGCCTATACTTGTCCTTATTGTTGAATCAATCCAGGATGGAATTTTTTTTATTACAGGGATATATTTCATTGTAAGCACAATCCCTGTTGTTGCAGTAAAAGAAAGCTGGAATCCCATATCAAAAAGATTAAAGGGGTTTGAAAAAAGTATCACAGAGCCAGCCCATCCTATACAGTCAATACTACTTATAGGTCTTTCAATGATTTCAGAAAAAAGATATATTCCAAACATCAATGCTGCTCTTATAACAGGGGTGTTAAAACCTGTTACTGCCGAGTAGAAAATAACTGCCGCAAGATAAAGAAGATTGAAAATCTTGTAGTGGACCTGTTCAAACTTTCTGATGGGAAATGCAAGAATCCTTAAAAAAATCAAAAGGTATCCGAGATGAATTCCAGAAACAATTAAAAGATGATATGTGCCTGTTCGTATAAAAACATCTTTAACATCTGGGGATTGCCGGCTATTTCCGAATACCATCATCTGAAAAATAGATGCTGCCTGTCCATGGTATCTAAACCATCTTCTTGTAATATTTTCTGTAAAAACCTGTGTTTTGTATCTAAACCTTCCGTAATATGATTGTGGCTCTATAATTTTATAATGTCTGGCATAGACGAATATTTGATTTCTTTCCTTTTTGATGGATTTTATTCCATCAATCAATACCCAGTCAGATTCGTATACCTGTTTATTTTGAGACAATGATGTTTTTACAATTACCCCTGATTTTATCCATATTTTCCCATTAAAAAAACTTGTGTTTCCGATTGTAAGAACTAAAACTGACCCTCTTTCTTTAACATCAACTACTTCCCCAGTTATGGAGATAACCTTATCAGGGAAAAATGGGATTTGTTTTTCATACCCAATATCTGTCTTTCCAGCGCAAAATATGCCAGTAATGAAAATAAAAATAAGTGCAAACCAGTTTGAAATTCTTGCGAATTTTATTGAAAGGAACAATAAAAAAACTGCTGAAAAAACAAAAAGAGGAAAAAGATATGATTCAGGTATAGATATAAATTTTTGTGTGATAATCCCAGAGGCAAAAATGGTTAGAAATATCCAGGCTGCTGAAGGTTTACTTTCTGTCACCTGTTAATCCATTGTCCTTCAAAAACCAGTTTTGTTTTTCCCTTAAAAAATATCTGACTGAAGTCATCTGTAAATGAGACATTCAATTTTTCTCCGGAGCGGGCTTCAATCTCCACAGGACTTGAAAATTTGTTGAGCATTGCCGCGCATATAACACTGGCTACAATACCTGTTCCACAGGCAAGTGTTTCATCCTCAACACCTCTTTCGTATGTACGGATTTTCCCGAAATGCCTGTTTATAATCTGGAGCCAGTCAACATTTGCTCCGGATGGTTGAAATGTTCTGTGGTATCTTATTAAAGGTCCATATTTTTTTACATCAAGTGTTTCAACATCCTCAACGATAATAACCGCATGGGGAACCCCTGTATTCATAAGATGCGCAATAATCTTGGTTCCATTAATCTCGAGATTAATATTAAACCGCGGTTTTTCAACAAGAAACATCTCAATTGAAACATCAAAGCCATTGATAAATGTTTTATAATTTCCCGCGAGGGTTTCAATAAGGAATGTTTTTTTTCTTGAAAGTTTTTGTTCATGGATAAAACGAACAAGACATCGAAGACCATTTCCACACATTTCTGCTTCTGAACCATCAGGATTAAATATCCTCATTCTGTAGTCGGCTTTTCTGGATTTTTCGAGAAATATAGCGCCATCAGCACCAACACCATATTTTTGTCTGCAAACCTGAATTGCAATCTGCCTTCTATTTTTTACCACCCTTTTCAGGTTATTGAACATAACAAAATCATTACCTGAACCTGTTATTTTCATAAATTTATGCATAGAAATAATTTAATTTCATTGGCTCTGTTTGTCAAATAATGCCATCTGGCATACACTATATTTCAATTATTATTTTAAGGAGAATATGAAACTTGTGATTCAGAGGGTAAGCCACGCTTCTCTCGAGGTTAATGGAATTTTAAAAGGTTCTATCAACAAAGGAATGGTTATTTTTGTTGGTTTCGGGAGAGATGATAATGAATCAATGATAGAGCCAGTAGTTCGAAAAACACTAAAACTGAGAATTTTTTCAGACGATAAACAAAGGATGAATCTCAGCATAATGGATATTTCTGGTGATTTAATGATTGTTTCTCAGTTTACGCTTTATGCAAATACCCGGGGAGGAAACAGACCTGATTTTCTTATGGCGATGCAACCATCCTTGGCTGAACAATTTTTTAATATGTTTATTAAATCGTGCAGAAGTTTTTACTCAGGGAAGATTATTGCAGGTGATTTTGGAAGACATATGGCAGTTGAAATATTGAATGATGGCCCTGTAACAATAATCTTAGATTTTGATAATGGAAAAACCGTTTGATTTTGTTTCTAAAAAGGTTATCCTTGATACTGAAAGCAGATGGGTTTATATTGGAACACTGGTAGACGTAGATACCCAGTATTATTATCTTTTAGAGGCAGATGCATTCGATACATCTGAGGTTAACATAACAAAACACGAGTATCTGATGAAGGTAAAAAAAGATGGACTTGTTGTTAACAGGAAAAGGGTTATTATTCCAAGAAGCAAGGTTATAGCCATAACTCCTCTCGAGGATATCATTGAGAAATAAATATCAATAACAAACATTTTAGAAGGATAAAAAAATATGAAAGAAGTTGATAAAAAATCGTCCCCAGGTGAATCTAATAAAATTTTGTGGATGGCTGCTAAAGCACTCGGTTTCTTTGTTTTTAAAATACTATTTCAACTTGAAATAAAAGGTAAAGAAAATATTCCGCGGCATGGAAATTTTATTATTGCTTCAAATCATACGAGTTTTCTTGACCCGCCACTTATTGGATATATTTGCAATAAACCCATCTCATACTTTACAAAACAAGAACAACTTGTTGGCCTTTTTGGATTGCTTATTACAAAATTGGGAGCGATTCCTATTTCAAAAACAAATGTCGGTAGATCAGATATACGCTGTGCAATAGACATTATCAAAAGAGGAAAAAGTATGTTGATTTTCCCTGAAGGAACAAGATCAAGAACAGGAAAAATCTTGCCTGGGAAACCAGGAATAGGACTTATAGCAACCCGTACAAAGGTTCCTGTGATACCTGTTTATATTAAAGGTTCTTTCAAGGCACTGCCACCATATAGACATTTTATAAGACCAGGAAAGATTATAATCAATATTGGCAGACCCTGTTTTTTCCCAGAAAATCAACCATATCAGGAGATTGCAGACCAGATTATGCAGAAAATATCGGAGCTTTCAGAATGAAAAAGAGGACTATTATTACAGCTCGTTCAATTGGATTTTGTTTTGGCGTGACAAAGGCAGTGGAATTAGCGAAGAAAATTCTTGATAAGCATAAATGTCTTGTGTCCCTCGGAGATCTTGTTCACAATGACCTTGTTATGACTGAATTGAAGGAAAAAGGTATGAGGGTTGTAACCAGTATTTCTGAAATAAAGGGATGCCCTTTTATTATACGGTCCCATGGATTGCCGCCAGATATACTTGAAAAAGTAAAAAAACAAACATCTATTATTTATGATGCAACCTGCCCATTTGTAAAAAAGGTTCAGAATCTTATAAGGGTTTTGTCTGCTGATAAAAACTTTATTTTTCTTGTAGGTGATTCTGCGCACCCAGAAATAAAAGCAATGAAAAAAATCGCAGGCAAAAATTGTACAATTGTTAACCCACAAAGCAATACTGACTTCTCGTACATAAAGGCAGCGAGATGGGCAATTATTGGTCAGACCACTCTTTCTCTGAATCTTTATAGAACTGCGATAACCAGAATTTTGAAGCGTATTCCAGCAGAAAAGATTACGATTTTTAATACAATATGTCCTGTGAGTATTGAAAGACAGAGCGAGGCATTAAAACTTGCAGGTAATGTGGATTTATTAATCGTGGTGGGTGGCAGGAAAAGTTCAAACACAGAAAAACTCGTGCTTACTGGAAAAAAGATTAATAAAAATACAATTCTTGTAGAAACGCCAGAGGAGGTTAAAAAACTCAGTTTTGCAAATTTTCAAAAAATTGGTATAATTTCTGGTGCGTCTACGGATGTTAGTTGTATCAAAGAAATCCTCAGGATTTTAAGGAATCATCCAGCGCAAAAAAATCATAGGGGGTAATACAAGATGGATGACATCGATATCGGAAAGATACTCGAAGAAAAACTGCTTTCGTTTAAGCCTGGTTCTCTGATTAGAGGAACTGTAATTCGTATTGACAAAGAGGTTATTGTTGATTTTGGTTATAAAACAGAAGGATATGTTTTGCGGGAAGAATTCAAAAGCGAACAGGATAAGATAAAACCAGGAATGGAAATTGATTTAATCGTTGAATCCCTTGATCCTGATCCAAATGGGCTTATACTTCTCTCAAAAGAAAAAGCAGATATCATGCTTAACTGGGACAGAATTGAAAAATATTTTGAAGAAGATAAACCAATTTCTGGAACAATTCTACAAAGGGTAAAGGGTGGATTCAAGGTTGACATAGGGATTTTTGCATTTTTGCCTGGTTCTCAAACAGATATAAGACCAGTAACCAATCCATCACAATTTGTAAATCTGGAAAGTACCTTTAAGATTATTAAGATTGATAAGCAAAGAAAGAACGTGGTGGTTTCGAGAAGAAAATACCTTGAAGAAGAAAAGGAAGAAAAGAAAAGGGAATTTCTCGAGAATCTTCAGAAGGGAACCATCGTTAAAGGAAAGGTAAAAAATCTTGTTGATTATGGCGCTTTTATTGAGACTGATAATAATGTTGTTGGGCTTCTTCATCTTAATGACATGGCGTGGGGTCGTATAACACATCCATCTCAGATGCTTTCTGTTGGAGAAGATATAGAGGTTATGGTCCTTGATGTTAATCTCGAAAAACAGGTTGTTTCTTTTGGTCTAAAACAAAGAACAAAAAATCCATGGGATGATGTTGAAGCAAAATATCCCATAGGTTCAATTGTTGAAGGTAAGGTTGTCAATATTACTGATTATGGTGCATTTATAAAACTTGAAGATGGCATAGAAGGTCTTCTTCATATATCAGAGTTTTCCTGGACAGGCAGGGTAAGGCATCCATCGGATGTGGTTGCAATGGGTGATTCCATAAGTTTGAAGGTTATCGACATTAAAAAAGAAGAGCAAAAAATCTCTTTTAGTTTAAGACAGATGGAACCAAATCCTTGGCCAGAGATAGTAAAAAAATATCCTGCTGGACTTGTTGTAAAAGGAAAGGTTTATCATATAACTGATTTTGGTGCTTTTGTTGAGTTAGAAAAGGGGGTAGATGGATTGCTGCATATTTCAAATATTTCTGATACACCTATAAAACATCCTTCTGATGTTCTTAGAAAAGGACAGAAGATTGATGTTATTATTCTTGAGATTGACCCTGAAGCGAAAAAGATATCACTGGGATTGAAATATCTCGGAGATCTTCCAGCTTCTTTACCAGAGGAGGATGAAAATGAGGGTGATAATCAGGAAAACCTATGAAGAAATTAGTTTATTAGCAGCAGAATTGGTAAAATCAAGAATAGAAAAAAAGGATAATTTTGTACTTGGTCTAGCAACAGGTTCAAGTCCACTCGGTTTATATTCTGCCCTTATTAATATGAACCAAAAAAATCTTCTAAGTTTTAAGAATGTCAAAACCTTTAATCTTGACGAGTACTATGGTCTAAGAGGAGATCATCCACAGAGTTATAGATATTTTATGGATGTAAATCTTTTTAATCATATTGATATTGATAAATCCAGAACAATGGTACCGGATGGTACTACAAAAAACCTTGAAGATTTCTGTTTATGGTATGAACAGCAAATAAAGAATTCAGGTGGAATTGATTTGCAGGTTCTCGGCATTGGCAGTGATGGGCATATTGGATTTAACGAACCAGGTTCGCCTCTTTCCTCCAGGACACGTTTGATTGCCCTCGATGCACAAACAATAGAGGATAATTCAAGATTTTTTAAGGATAAAAATCAGGTCCCGAGATTTGCGATTACAATGGGAGTTGGGACAATTCTCGAAGCAAAAGAAATTATTCTTATTGCCAGCGGCAAGAAAAAGGCACAGATTATTGCAAAGGCAATAGAAGGTCCTATTACAGGATTGATTTCTGCTTCTGCTTTACAGATACATAAAAGGTGTACATATTTTCTGGATGAGGATGCTGCCTCAGAATTAAACAGGATAGATTACTACAGATTTGTTGAAGAAGCAGAAGGGACAATTGGCAAAGAGATTTTCTAAACTCTATGAGTATACTTGATAGTTTTATTACTAAAGCGCGCACATTAAAAAAGAGTGTTGTGTTTCCAGAGATCTGGGATAATAGAATCCTCGAAGCGTCTGCCTCTATAAGTAAACAATCAATTGCCAGGCCAATACTACCTGGAAATCCAGAAGAAATCCAAAAGAATATTTCTGCATCTGGTATATCCCCTGGCGATGTTGATATTATTGATACAAAAAACCCGCAGATTATTGAAGAACTGTCAAAAATCTACCAGAAACAAAGACCAAATATCCCTGAAAAGGTTGCGATGCATCTTGTAAAAAAACCACTGGTTTTTGCAGGGTTGCTGGTTGCTTCAGGAAGAGCCGATGCTATGGTTGCAGGCGCAGCAAGCACCACAGCAGAAGTAATTCAGGCAGCATCACTTACAGTTGGATATCAACAAGGGATTAAAAGCCCTTCAAGTTTTTTTATTATGGAGATGCCGGATAGTCGAATATTTTTTTATGCTGACTGCGCTGTTAATATATCTCCTGACAGTAATACCCTTGCAGATATTGCAGTGTCAACAGCCAGAAGTTATAGAAAAATGATGGATAGTGAACCTCTGGTTGCTTTTCTTTCTTTTTCTTCAAAAGGAAGCGCATCCCATCCTGATGTAGATAAGGTTATCAAAGCAGTTGAGATTGCTCGCTCTAAGGACCCGGATACTGCCTATGATGGTGAATTTCAATTAGATACTGCTATTTCTGAATCAGTCGCACAAAAAAAACTCAAAGAGCCAAGTAGAGTTGCTGGAAGGGCAAATGTATTAATTTTTCCAGACCTTGATGCCGGGAACATCGCATATAAGATTACACAATATCTTGCAGGTGCAAAAGCATACGGACCTATTCTTCAGGGCTTTGCAAAACCAGTAAGCGATCTGTCGAGAGGTGCAAAACCTTCTGATATTGTTGGAGTAGCAACAATAACCTGTTTATTATCATAACGAAGGACTAATATGAAACTTGTTATTTACGAAACTGAAACATGGATTGACCTTACCCCGATTTCCTATATAAGACCAGTTTTTGAATTGAAATGCGGCATGTATACACTTATTGAAAGAATAATAAATACTATCAAGATAAAGGACACTGGTTTATATGTAAGAGATTACCTTTGCGATCTTGTCCGCAGCAGGTATCCTTATCCTGTGAATGACCCATCTTTTTTGCAGGATGATTTGTTGATTATTGATGGAAGGTGTCTTGTGGATTCTGATTTTTCATTCACTCCTGAAAGAGAAGCCGCATGGTTTTTTGATAATGAACTTGCATATGCATTTATTAAAAAAGAAAATGTATTGAAGCACTCTGAAAATGGATTTAAATCAATTCTTGATTTTGCTGTTGGACTTCCTCGTATTGAGACAAAAACAAAAATAATGCACTTTCCCTGGAATTTTGTGCTTGAAAATTCAGAAATGTTGAAAAAAGATTTTATTTCAAAAGGAAAAAAGGGCATTGAAGGGAAGTTTTCGAATCAAGCAGTAATACATGGAGAAAATGATGTCTTTATTGCAGAGGGCGCGGATGTTCATCCGCTTGCTGTCCTTGATACAAATTCGGGTCCTGTGTTTATAGATAAGGATGTTAAAATCTTTCCCTTTGCCAGGATAGAAGGCCCCTGTTATATTGGCGAAGGTACACAGATTATGCCAGGCGCAAGCATTAGAGAGGGAAATACCATAGGTCCTTTTTGCAGAGTTGGAGGAGAACTTGAAGAAAGTGTAATTCAAGGATATTCGAATAAATACCATGATGGTTTTGTAGGACATGCCTATATTGGTGAATTTGTTAACCTTGGAGCCCTGACAACAAACAGTGATCTAAAAAACGATTATTCAACAGTCTCTGTTTATGTAAATGGAAAACCCGTGGATACAGGAAGTTTGAAGGTTGGCTCTATTATTGGGGATCATACAAAAACCAGTATTGGAACACTTTTTAATACAGGAACCTCTGTGGGTGTAATGTGCAACATTACAGCAGGCGGAATTCTGCCAAAATTTTTTCCTTCCTTTGTCTGGTATGTGAACAACAAATTTATGAAGGGTTTTGGACTTGGAGAAATGATAAAAACTGCAAAGGCTGCTATGGGTAGAAGAGGAAAAACCCTTTCTCAGGAAGAAGAAAATGTTATTAGGAAGGTATTTGAAATTACAGCGGAAATAAGAAAAACCTATGTTACGAAGAGTTTCAGGGCAAAATAAAAGGGAGAAGAAATGGATAGGGCAGAGATTGAAAAAAGGGTAAAAAAAGTTGTTAGCAATATACTTGGTGTAGACGAAGAGAAGATAACATCAGAAAGCAGATTTGTTGAAGACCTTGGGGCTGAAAGTGTGCAGAGTTTAGAACTTGTTGCTGCCTTTGAGGCAGAATTTGACATTGAAATGGAAGAGGATGCAGCACTCCAGGTTAAGACAGTTGGGAAGGCAGTTGACTTTATAGAAAAATATCTTAAACAATGAACATACTTGTTATAAACTGTGGAAGTTCTTCAATAAAATTTAAGATGTTCAGAATGCCTGAAAATATCCTTATTGCCAGTGGATTAATAGAAAAAATTGGAAGCAAGGATGCGATTATTAACTATACAACTGATAAATCTTTTCAGAGGACAGAAACAGTTATTGACCATAAGCAGGGTCTCTCAATAATAGCAAATCTTCTGGTTAGTCCTGAGTATGGTGTAGTAAAAAATCTTGCTGAAATACAGGGAGTAGGCCACAGGGTTGTTCATGGCGGTGAGGAATTTACAGGAAGTATGGTTATTGACCAGAAGGTAAAAGATAAAATCAAAGAGTTTATACCACTTGCCCCTCTTCATAATCCAGCCAATTTTGAAGGAATATGCGCAGCAGAAAAATACTTTCCGGAAAGCATTCAGGTTGCATGTTTTGATACTGCTTTTCACACAACAATAGAAGATGTTGCATATCTTTATGCCCTTCCATTTAACTTTTATGAAAAGTATAAGATAAGAAGATATGGATTTCATGGTACATCTCACAGGTACGTAGCAAGGAGATTTGCAGAAATAATGGGTAGGCATAAATATGATGTTAATCTAATCACCTGTCATTTAGGGAATGGCTGTAGTATCACAGCCATAAAAAACGGGAAATCTATTGACACGAGTATGGGTTTTACGCCTCTTGAAGGACTTGTGATGGGAACCCGCAGTGGTAATGTTGATCCTGGGATTATTCTGTACATGATGGAAAACCTTGGTATGAATCCACCTACAGTAAACAAGATTCTTAATAAGGATAGTGGGCTTCTTGGAATATCAGGAGTTTCAAATGATTTTAGAAGTATCGTTGAAAGTGCATCTAAAGGTAATAAAATGGCATCACTCGCAATTGATATCTTCTGCTATAGGGTAAGAAAATATATTGGTGCATACCTTGCTATCCTTGAAAAAGTAGATGGAATAGTTTTTACTGCTGGGATAGGAGAAAACCAGCCAATAGTAAGAGAAAAATCTCTTAGCGGGCTTGAAAAATTTGGCATTATTATTGACATTGAAAAAAATAAATCTGCCCGCGGAAAGGAACAGGAAGTTAGTACAACTGATTCAAAAATAAAGATTTTTGTTATACCAACCAATGAAGAATTAGCCATTGCTGTTGATACATATGGATTCGCAAAAGAATCAGGTAAATTATAATAATATCAACAATGAAGAAAGGGTAATTCTTAAGGATCTCGCCCATCAGGTTGTAGAAATAGCAGCCCTACCTGTGCACAAATCAACTATTTCAGAATGGGAACGCTTAAATAATCTAAAACCAGGAAGACCTCTTGTGTGGATTAATGAGGTTCCATGGAACGAGATTGAAGAAAGAGGAGAACTTGTTTGCAGGTGTAAAAATAAATTTGCAAGAGAGGTTGAGTTTAACTTAAGAGTTCTTCTTTATATGTGGCACAATGTCAGGGCAGATATGGTTGTTGAGCAGGTTTATAGGATTCCTGTTGTGATATATGATACTGGTTTTGGTATTTCTCCTGATGCTGAGTATGCTTCCTCTAAGAATTCTGGAATAGTTTCGAGACATTTCATTCCACAGATAAAAAATATGGAGGATATTTCAAAAATAAGATTCCCTGAGATAACAGTTGACTGGGCTCTTACTGAAGAAAAATGTGAAATTCTCAGAGACATCTTTTGCGATACGCTGAAAGTTGAAAGTTATGGTGTTGGTATGATGTGGTTTGCCCCTTGGGATTATCTTGTTATGTTGACAGGAGTTGAGGATGCTCTTCTGGCACTTGCTATGAAGCCTGATTTTGCTCGAGCCCTTATTGAAAGGTTTGTTGATGCCTGCCTTTACAGATTAGAACAATTTGAAAAGCAGGGATTACTTTCTCCAAACAATGGGAATTTCAGGATTGGTTCAGGTGGTCTTGGTTATACTGATGATCTTCCACAGATTCCATTTTCAACAAAGGGAATCAGCCCAGAACAACAATGGGGGTGTGCGACAAGTCAGATTTTTTCAGAGGTGTCCCCTGCGATGCACGAAGAATTTGCTTTGAAATATGAAAAAAAATGGCTTGAAAAATTTGGTTTAACCTATTATGGTTGTTGTGAGCCACTTCATAATAAAATAGAAATACTTCAACAGGTTAAAAATTTAAGAAAGATATCCATCAGCCCCCGTGCTGATATTAAGATTGCCGCAAAAAAAATTCAAAATAGGTATGTTTTTTCATATAAACCAAATCCTGCAGTGTTTGCCTGTGAAACATGGAACAGAGATTTAGTTAAAAAAAGATTAAAAGAAGAGGTTGGCATAATGAAGGAAAACGGTTGTATTGTTGAAATTATTATGAAAGACATAAGTACACTCAGATACCAGCCAGAACGTCTAAAAGAATGGGCGATAATAGCATCAGAGGTTGCGGCAGAATTTTCCTGAATTAATACTTTCCTCTAATATATGGCTCAATCTCGGTTTTATACAATTGTTCAATCTGTATGTGTACCTGTTTTGAAAGAGATGGTATGGATGATGCTTTTGCATTACTGATTGCCTGTTCAATTTTTGTTGCACCTGGTATCACTGAAGAAACTTCATCATGGTCAAGTATCCATCTTAATGCCAGTTGAGCCATTGTTATTTCTTCTGATGGCTTAAGAATTTCTTTAATCTTTTCTACGATTTCAACCCCTCTGTCGAATGGAATACCTGCAAATGTTTCTCCAACATTAAAAGCAGCCCCATCAGCATTATAATTTCTATGGTCCTTTTCAGGGAATTTATATCCCTTCTTAAATTTTCCAGAAAGTAATCCACTTGCAAGAGGTACCCTTGCGAGGACTCCAACGTTTTTCTTTTTTGCAACAGGCAAAAGATCCGTGGTTACCTTCTGCCTGAAAATATTGTATATCACCTGAATGGATTCACATCCAGGATGTTCCATACATATAAGGCCTTCTTCTATTGATTCAACGCTACAACCCCAATGCTGAATAAGACCTTTTTTCTTAAATGTTTCAAGTAATTCAAACGCTTCTCCACTTTTTAACATTTCTGTTGGAATACAATGCCACTGTTCAAGAAAAAGAGAATCTACTCCGAGATTTCTCAATGAATCCTCAATATCTCTTTTCACCATATCAACAGTATATTTTGCAGGCCAGGTATCATCGCTGGTTCTTTCGCGTCTTCCAAGTTTTGTTGCTACATAAATGTTTTCTTTTGTTTCTTTTAGAAATTTGCCAATTATTTTTTCGCTTCTTCCCATCCCATACACATCAGCGGTATCAATAAAATTAACCCCGCTTTCAACAGATTTATGAAGAATATCAAGGGCATCTTTTTCTTGAATATCTCCCCAGTCAACCCCACCAAACTGCCATGTACCAAGTCCAACCTCTGATATTTTTACACCTGTTTTCCCAAATGTTCTATATTTCATAGTATCCTCCTGATCTCGGAAGGCATCGTTAAAATTTAGTACTCTTAAAAATAATATATCAACTTGTTGAAATGTGTCAATTTTTTGTATTACAATTGCATTGAACATTAGTAATACTTATCAGTTGCTCTACTTTCTCAGATTGCAAGCATCTATACTAGTTATTTCATTTTTCAAGGAATACAGGATTTTCGGTAAGAAGTTTGTTATTGGTTGCCCGCGCATTTTTTCTGGTATAATAATATCAAAAGATATTAAATCTGATAACACAGGGGGATTCTATGCCTGAAGCAGATGAAAAAAAAGAGAAAAATTTTTACACTGAAATTCCGCAGAAGAATAAGCCATTTTTTCTAAAAGGTTCAAACAATTTTGATTGGGGATTGAAAAATCGGTTATCCCATATATTTAACCCTGATACAAAGAAAACAGTGATGCTGGCAATTGACCATGGATATTTTCAGGGTCCAACAACTGGACTTGAAAGGATTGATGTGACAATTTTGCCGCTTCTTCAATACTCTGATACCCTAATGCTGACAAGAGGAATTTTGCGTTCCATAATACCTCCGACATATCCCAATGGCATTGTACTCAGGGCAAGCGGCGGACCTAGTATTCTCAAGGAACTTTCAAACGAGCAGATAGCAGTAGATATTGAAGATGCAATAAGATTGAACGCTGCTGCTGTGGCTGTACAGGTTTTTATTGGTGGAGAATATGAAACTCAATCAGTTTATAATATGACACGGCTTGTGGATATAGGACAGAGATATGGAATTGCGGTGCTCGGGGTAACAGCCGTTGGGAAGAACCTTGTTAGAGATGCAAAGTATATGCGGCTCGCCTGCAGGATATGTGCTGAACTTGGTGCAACCTATGTAAAAACGTACTATGTTGAAGAGGACTTCGAAACCATTACAGCATCATGCCCTGTTCCAGTTGTAATTGCAGGGGGAAAAAAGATCCCTGAAGACGAAGCCCTGAAAATGGCTTATAATGCAATCCAGCAGGGTGCCTGTGGCGTTGACATGGGGAGAAATATCTTCCAGGCACAGGATCCTGTTGCGATGATACAGGCAGTTAGAATGGTTGTCCATAAAAATGTAAAACCAGAACAGGCATATGAATTTTATCAGGAAACAGTAGCAAAAAAAAGAAAAGGATAAACTATGGCAAGTCGTGATTTTCTTAATTATTTGCGTTTTTTAACGCCAACATTAAGTGTTGGTGTTATTTCTTCTGACCTTATGCATCTTGAGGATGAACTGAAAAAACTCGATGATACAGGTGTTAATATTATCCATTTTGATGTAATGGATGGAAATTTTTGTCCCTCCATGACTATCGGGGCGTCCTTTATAAAATCAGTAAAAACAAAATTTCTCAAGGATATTCACCTTATGATTTCACAGCCAGATATTAAACTTAATTGGTTTGTTGATGCAGGTGCAGATATGTTAACTGTTCATTTCGAGGCATGTCCAGCGCATATCCACAGCATCTTGCAGTTAATTGGAAGAATGAAAAATGTCAATGACCCGGAAAGAGGCATTATTGCCGGGGTTGCTATTAATCCTGGAACTCCTGTTGAATCCATAGAGTCAGTACTTGATGTTGCGGATATGATTACGATTCTTGCTGTAAATCCTGGCTGGCAGGAACAATCCTTTATCAGGATTACACAGAGAAAGATTGAAAAGGCAATCTCTTTAATAAATCAATCTGGCAGAGATATTCTTGTTTGTGTTGATGGCGGAATTACAAAAGAAAATATCGTAGATGTTTCACAGATGGCGCCTGATATTGTTGTTGCTGGAAGTGCTGTATTTGATAAAAAGGACCCAGCAGAAAATGCAAGATTTCTTCTCGGCCACTTAAAAAAAGATAGGAGAAAATACCATGAAATCTGAGCCAGAATGCAGATATGATTTGAAAGATAGGGTAGCAATTGTAACAGGGGCTGCTGGGGCAATTGGGACAGGAATATGTAGGGGGCTTCTTCGTTCAAACTGTCGGGTTGCAGCAACAGATATATCTCGTGATCGGCTTAATAATCTTGTGAAAGAATTTCATAATGAATTTGGAGATAGAATTACAGGAATTGAAATAGACGTAACAGATTATGATTCTGTTTCAATGGGTATAAAAAAAGTTGTTAAGATTTTTGGTTGCCTCGACATAGCAGTTATCAATGCAGGGATTGCCTATGTTTCAACAATTAAGGATATGGATATTGCTGAATTCAAAAAACTTGAGAAGGTAAATATTGATGGCACACTTTTTATACTGAAAGAACTTGCAACTTACTTTGAATACCAGAAAACAGGCGGAGATATTATACTGATTTCAACAAAAAACGTTTTTTCACCAGGTTCTGCCTTTGGTGCATATAGTGCAACAAAAGCAGCATCTCATCAACTCGGAAGGGTTGCGAGTTTGGAACTTGCACAGATTGGTGTAAGAGTAAATATGGTTGCTCCTGACGCAGTTTTTTCTGATGGAACAAAAAAGTCAGGACTTTGGCAGAAGATTGGTCCTGACAGAATGCGGGCAAGGGGTCTTGATGAAAAGGGTCTTGAAGAATATTATAGAAATAGAAACCTGCTTAAAACCCAGGTTACAGCCGACCATGTTGCAAATGCAGTACTGTTTTTTGTCTCACACCAAACGCCGACAACTGGAGCAACAATTCCTGTAGATGGTGGATTGCCTGATGCTACTCCTCGATAACTGACACAGTCGCAATAAAGTTATAGGGCAGAACAAGAAGAGCCCTTTGTTATTTTTTGAAAACACTAAAAAGGTTTGAAGCAATAACAATATGACCTGTTGTATTTGGGTGAACTGGTTCAGGACAGAATGTTTCAGTATCCCGATACCTTAACTGTTTTTGGAATATTTCATGAAGATTCACAATCTTTGTATCGAACATCTCTGACATTTTTCTTACAACACGGATATACTTTTTTAATTCCCTTAGAACAGATGCTCTCCATTTATCTGAACTATCAGTACTGATATAAAATGGTTCAAGAAGAACTATTCCACATTTAATCCTTTTTTTTGTTCTCGTAAGGATATCCTGATACCTCTGTGCAAATTTCTCATCTGTACATTCCTGCCAGTCCATATTCTTTCTTAATAAATGATGTAGGTCGTTTATTCCAATAAGAATTGTTAACCAATCGGGTTTATGATAGATAACATCATCTTCCCATCTATTCTCAAGATCAATAATTGTATTGCCACCGATACCCTTATTGATAACTGTGATATTTTTCTCTGGATAACTGGCTATGAGCATATCATTGAAATATTTAACATAGCCATTTCCAAAAGGAGCAAATTCAGCCCTCCTTCCGCAATCAGTGATGCTGTCTCCTATACATACGACCTTTTGATTTTCCTTTATTAAAAAATCCATTGTTCCTCCCTGATAAAAAATTGATACTGTTTGTCTGGCATATTCTACAGTATTTCTCTTTGCTTTACAATGTTTATTTTGACTTGAGAATGCTCTTTTGTTTCAAAAGCATAGGAAATATATTATAATGTTAGCCAGTGTGCTAACCCAATATACATAGTATAGCACAGTAAAAATTTTCTGGAGATACCTAATATATCACACTTATAAATAGGAGACCGAATGGGAAAGCCAGTAAGGATTATGCCATGTCTTGATATGCAAGAAGGAAGGGTTGTAAAAGGTGTTCACTTTGTGAATATCCGTGATGTCGCAGATCCTGTTGAATGTGCTATTACTTATTGCAAAGAGGGCGCAGATGAGATTGCACTTCTTGATATTATAGCAACTATTAAAGGTAAAAAAATCCTTTTGGACGTGGTAAAAAATGTTGCAGGGGTTATTGATATTCCCCTGACTGTAGGAGGTGGCATCTCTGACATAAAAACAGCAGAAGAAGTTATTGAAGCAGGCGCAGACAGAATTTCAATTGCATCTGCTGCTTTTAAGAATCCTCAACTTGTGAAAGATCTTGTTAAACAATTCGGCTCAGAAAAAATTACTGTAGCGATTGATGTTGATCATAATATAAAGATGCCCTCTGGCTATGAAGTATATGTTGATGGGGGAAGAACCCCAACTGGAAAAGATGCTGTTGAATGGGCAAAAGAAATTGATAATTATGGAGTTTCGGTTATACTGCCAACAAGTAAAAGGGCTGATGGCGCAAGGGTTGGTTATGACCTTCCAATAATCAGGGCTATAAAAAATGTTGTTTCTGCTGATGTTGTTGCCTCTGGAGGCGCAGGGAATATTGATGATTTTTATGACGCGGTTGAGGCAGGTGCAACAATACTTCTTGCAGCGAGTGTCTTTCATTTTGGAATAATTTCTATTCCTGCCTTAAAGTCATACCTTAAATCAAAAAGGGTCCCAATTATTGAAAAAAACAGAGATAATCCAGCAGGTTAATGGCAATCCTATAAAACGCAGTACAGCACACTGCAAGGGAGAAGTCCCTCATGTTTGGGGGAGAATGGGTCCGCAGTTGCGGATCCTTAGGTAGGGGCTTGCTTCCTACTAAATTGTCGTGTCGAGAGAAAAACAAAAGTAGGGTTTGACATCTCAAAAAAAGATTGTAATCTATAATTATGCATATTAACATCATTAAAATTAATTCTAACCTTCAGGATTTAATCAATTCATATAAATCCTCATTCAAGACAATTTTTCTCAAAAACTCAACACACAAATGAGAATAAAGATTAGTTTTAAGGTTGAGAAACTACCGATTTTATATAGACATAGAATAATGTCCTTAATAAAAGAATCATTAAAACAATCAGATCCTGAATATAAAAATTCCCTCTACCCTGATAAAAAATCCGAATACTCAAAAAAGGTTAAACCTTTTACTTTTAGTGTTTTTATTCCGCCTGGTTGTGAACGTAAAAAGGAGAAGTTTCTGGTAGACGAGAATATAGAAGTTGAAGATATTGTTTTTTATTTTCCTCCAGACCTTTCCCTTTCTCTTTTTATAAGTTCCTGCGACTATCAATTTATCATTAACCTTTATAATGGTCTTCTCCAGATAAAACAATACACCTTTGATCCATTAAACAGCATTAAGATGACATTTGAAAGGGTTTTTTTATTGAATGAAAGAAAAATAAACACAGATCAGGTTATATTCAAAACAAATTCACCAATTTTAATTGAGGATGAAAAAAGCAGCCCTCTTCTTCCGCCACCGCTTCGAGAAAATCCAAATTTACTTGAATTTAATGGACATTTTAATACTATTCACAATAAAATTTTGCAGGATTTAAGAGAAAAAGATGGGGAAAAAGGTCCAGGTTTATATCAAACACTTGAGTTTGAACCGCTTAACATTAGAAAACAGGTTGTTAAACATACCCTTAAGGGATTTAGAGAAAAAGCAGGTAAACCTTATATGGTACTTACTACCTTCAGTGGTTGTTTTAGGTTAAGAGGAGACCCGAGAGATTTGCAATTGCTTTATCAGTCAGGCATTGGGTTAAGAACCGGCCAGGGCTTTGGTATGGTGGAGGTTATATAATGGAGGAGATGGAAGGCAGAATGAACTGGTGGTTAGATTTGGGACTGGTGTATTGTCACGAACTCGTAGGCAGCTATGACTTACTAAGTCCTGAATTGCCTAAATTCTTAATAACAAAGGCCGAGCGTATTGGGAGTGAGAGTATTAAGAGAGAGGAAGAGAAGCGCAAAACCAAGCCGAGAACGAAAATTAAAACCTCGAGTGAGAGTATTAAGGGAGAGGAAGAGAAAAACCCGTATTTCTTAATAATCAATAAGACCCTTTTAAACAATGACATTATTAATCAAAAGAAGAAAAACGAGAGTCAGAAAAAAATAGAGGAACTTTTTTCAAGTTGCTTGAAAACAGGAACGGTGCCATGCAGTTTCTGTGACCAAAAGACAACAACCGATAGAGAAAACGTTGCTGCTCGTAAATGGATTATTTCGGGTGGGTGGGAAGAATCACCCCTCTATGCTGGTGCCGGACTTATTCAACCGAGAATCTGCCTAAATTGTAGAAAATTATCTATTTTGGCCAGTTTTAAGGCTTATGAGTTATTTATAGAAAACAAGATACCATTTATTATTTATAATTCAGATATAAGGATATATAAAAAATTGCTGGACAATATACTTCTCAGAAAAAATTTGAATCTAAATTTTGAAAGGTCATCATCTATTTTTCTTTCATTAGGCAGCATACTTGTTTATCCTAAGTTTGACAACCGGGGAAATATAGCAAATTTTGACTTGCGACCACTTTTGCCGAATACATCCTTGATGTTAATGAATCTATCCGGATTACTGAGAACAAAAGTTAAAGAACAGTACATTTTAGAAACCGTTGAGAAATATAGGGGTATGGTAGGGTTAAAACTGATATCGGATTTTTTGAAGAAGCAGTCCAAATTATCTACAAGTGATGTTATTACAGCATTCTATGCTTTCGTGAAGACTTATAAAGGAGGTGTAGGCATGACACGGAAATTTTTTGAACTCGGTAACCTGCTTGGGAAAAACCTTGAGGATAAAGCGTATTCTGTAGCACTAAAATTATACAAATCTCTTAGGGATCCCGTGCAACTCCAAAAGCAATTAATTGGGGTATATATATATTTAAAGGAACCAATCCCTATAGAAATGACGCAGATAACAGAAAAGGATGAAAACGCCCTGGCTTTTATTATGGGTATAATGAATGCAATTAACAAATAAGGAGGTTTAGATGAAAGGATTAACCCTAACAATGGTAGTAAAGTTTACAGGGACACCATCAATGGGAGAGGGACTTGGTGGAAATATTAATCCTATGAAGGTATTACCCACAGATTTAGGAGAATTTGCCTATCTATCCCCCAGTTCAATTTTTAAACAGCCGTTAATGGAATATTTTGTGAAGGAAAAAAAATGGGTTCTTGAATTTGGTAAGAATGTTAATATTCCCCCAAAGAAGAGAACCACTGAAAAACCACCTCTCGGAATAACAAGTTTTGCAGATGAAGATCCGTTCGCTGATATATTTGGGTACCTGTTTACCAGGAAAAAAGATAAGAAAGAGAAAAGTTCGAACAATGAAGGAGTGGAAGAATCAGCAGAAATGGCGGAAGAAACGCGAAAAAGAAAATCTCCTTTAGGTGTTTCCTACGCTGTTAGTTTGATGGGCTTCAAAAACTGCTCTGATTACAGGAGCAATCTCGGATTAGTTGATTTATCTGGGTCGAAAGGCGAAGGACAGATGATATTCCAGAGAGAAATAGATATGAACTATTTTGTTTACACTATCAATCTCGATCTACAAAGAATTGGAAAGGAAGAAAACAAGAATGAAAATAATGAAGTTGACATAGAAGAAAAATTAAAACGAGTACAAGCAATTTTAGAGGCGATACCATATGTCGCTATTCAAAGGAACGGCTCTTTAATTGGAACATTAAACCCACATCTAATTGTAGGTGGAGTATTTGAGAAAAAATTTCCTTATTTTATTGATTCCATTGTTTGGGACAAAACAAGAAATGCTATCATGGCAAAGGCTATTAATGACATCATCGATGAATATGAACTCAAATCCGATGATAATAACCTATTGGTTTTTGGTATTCGCGAAGGATTTCCTATTGAGGGGAAAGTAAAAATTGATTCTTTGCTGCCAAAGAAAGCAATTGACAGGATCTCGGACTTTATCTCTAAAAATAAGGATAAAATATGGAAGAAATGAGGGAGATAATCAAAATAGATATTTGGGGATATACCGCTCATTTTAGAATATATGGTAATCAGAATTTCTGTGATTCATATCCTATTCTTCCACCCTCAACTTTCCTTGGAATACTGAAAGATCTTATCGGCGAGCGACCACCCGAGCCGTTTACGCTTGCAATTAAAGGTGAATTTGAAAATCTGTTTTTTGATTATCAATCATTTTTACATCGAGCGATCGTGCTGGATGATAAAAAGGGATGGTGGGTATATAGAAAGGGTAATCGTTACACTAATGCAAAAAAGGGTGATGATGTTCAGTTAAACCCCTTATACGTAAAAGTTTTGTTTAGGCCTAAGTATACGATTTATTTCTATACTGAAAAACACCACGATTTTTATCTTTCAAAACTCAAAGATCCTAAAGCATTCATTTCTCTCGGAAGAAGCGAGGACCTGGCAATGTTGAAAGTTACGTCCACGAGAGCAAAAAAAAAGGAAGCAAAAAAGAGGGATAAGATAAAAATTGAAAACGCTTATCTTCCAAAAAGAATATACGGTTCAGCAGCCTTATTTCTACCTATTTCACATCCTCAAAATAGATATCTAAATATGGAAAAAGTTTACTATATTCAAGAAGCGGTTTCTTATTATGAAGGTGAGTACTGGGAGACGGCCGATATGAAAGATAGATTTCTGTGGCTATTAGAATATAATGGAACTAAAGAAGGGAATTCGCCGAAATTGTTGGGATAATAAAATGGAGAAAATTCTAGCTAAAAGTAATCCTGAAAAAGAGCTTCACGAGCATACAAGTGAAGTGATTAACCGTGCAGAAAAAGAGATCAATTACCTGAAACTTCTTGGACTTGATTTTACCATGGATATGGAAAATGCTATTAAATTAAGTTGTTTTGCTCATGACTTAGGAAAAGTTTCAAAGGCTTTTCAGGATTCATTAACAACAGGTGAAAAATATATTCCTCACAATCTATTATCATTATCTTTTCTCGAAACGATTTTTAACACCGTAGGTAGTATTCCCGACCCTTTAAAAAATAAAGTTATATATGCAGTTGGTTTTCATCATAAGAATTTTCTGGATCTTAGTGATTTCATTAATGGAGCAAAAAGAACCGGAAACAATGGACTCGAGGATGAACTTATTGATATAGAAACAAACAGATTACTTCTGCTTGGACCTATGCAGGAATTGTTCAGAGAATATTTCAAAGTCGATATCCAGTTTCAGATTGACTACAGTATTATCGATAAGATAAAGGAAATAATTCTGGACTTGGATCCACTCGATAAAGAAGTTATATATCTAAAAGGGGTTTTGCATAGAGCGGACCATATAGCGTCCGCTGGAATAAATGAAGATATAAAGGTATATTTAAACTCAGAAGCATATGTAATTCTTGAAAAGCACATTACTCCAAAAACATTTCAGAAAAATATTAAAAATAGAAATTCACTGTTTCTTATTGCACCTACAGGAAGTGGTAAAACCGAAGCTGCTTTGTGCTGGGCGGGAACCAGAAAAGGGAAAATTATTTTCACCCTACCTACCAGGGCTTCTGTTAATGCTGCATATAAGAGATTACGAAAATACTATGGTGATGATGTCGGTATACTGCATGGGGAAACTGGAAGATTTATTTATTCAGTCCTCAAGAAAGAAAAAGGAGAGATAGAATCAATAGAGGAAAGTATTAACGAAACTAATCTCAGTAAGAATTTGTTGAAGCCAATAGTTGTGACGACAATTGACCAGGTTTTCTCGTTTGCGCTCAGAGTTCACCAATATGAAAAAATTCTTATTGGTCTTTATGGAGCGAATATTATTTTAGACGAAATAGACTCATATTCACCATATACTATCGAGATATTAAAACAGAGCCTTAAAATAGCAAAACAATTTGGTATAACTCCTTTAGTGATGTCTGCAACAATTCCTGAGATTTTGAAGGACGAATTTTCTGTCATCATTGAACAATCATATATTCCATCACAAGATGAGCTCGAGATTAAAAACGATGCTCAACATGAGGTACAGATAATTAACAAGGACATTATTTATTGTAAAGAAACCATAAAAAAACTTTCTAAAGATGAGCAAAACAGTATTCTCATTGTCTGCAATACCATAAAAAAATCTGTTTCTGTGTATGAGGAATTGAAAGATCTTTCTCCAAAACTTTACCATTCCCTATTTACCTTTGACGATAGAGAAATTAAAGAGGATGAGATAAGCAAACACGATGGTAATAACAAGAACACAGGTATATGGATAACGACGCAAGTAGTAGAAGTTTCTCTTGACCTGGATTTTGATATCTTGATTACCGAAGCAGCACCTGTAAATACATTGATTCAAAGAATGGGAAGATGCTATCGCAGACGGAAAGGTGTGGGAAAGGTTTTTATTTATTCAAAATTGAAGAATAATTATCCATACGGTGTAATTGCGATCACAGAAAGTTTAAAGGCATTTAAAAATATCAATGGCATTATAGACACTCAAAAAAAGATGAGTATTTTAAACGATTATTTTAACAACTATTGGCATGATAAAAAAGTTGCTGATGAGAAAGAAAATGCCAAAAATATTATCGGTACTTTTCTAAGTTCTGACCTTACGGTGCTCGAAACCATTAGCAACAATGAAGTAAGCAGATTTCTGAGAGATTCCGGTATCTCATTTAACGTAATTCCCATATCGATATTAGAAGAATTAGAAGTTAAGAAACTTAAAGGTAGTTATAGATGGAAGGATAAAGATGAGAAATTGACCTTTTTTTATGAAATACGCGGCAAGATTCTCTCTGTTCCTTTACATAACTTATTAGAATTCAGATCGTTTTTTGATGAAACGAGATATGGTGTATTCCTTACTTACTTGAGATATAATAGTGCCACAGGCCTGGATCTTAGAACACTGCCATCAAATTTTGGATAAAATCCTTGGTGTTATACAAATAAAATTCTGGCAAATTCAAAGACATATAGTATTTCACTTTGTATTGGTACAGGAAATGGTTAAACGCTCTGTATTCACAAGTTTTAAGTGATACCATCCGCAGTGTTGTGCCTTTAACCCAGATTGGCAATTTGCTATCCTTTTAATTCATATCTCAGAAATAGATTTACATCCAATTAAACCTCGTGTTAATATATTTAACGGAAGACTTCCCTTTGAAAGGTTTAGCCTGATACACAAGGAATTATATGAGGTTTTATTAGATTAAAATAAAGTGAGGTATTCTTATGAAAGAGGAAGATTTAAAAATTGCCAGAGCGCTGAAAGAAAGACTTTCAAAAGTAATCAAGATTGTTGATTTAAGGGTGTTTGGTTCAAGAGCTAAGGGGCAGGCAGATGAATATTCAGATATGGATGTATTTATTGAAATTGAAACAATGGATAAGGAGACAGAAGATCTTATAAACAATATCGTGTGGGAGGTAGGGATCGAAAATTCTATTTACATTTCACCCCTTATATTTACCCGCTACGAAATAGAAGAATCACCCTTGAAAGAATCTCCAATAGTAAAAAATATCGAGGAAGAAGGAATTAGAATATGACCGACAAAGAATTGTTATTTCATTATCGTATTAAACAGGCTGAAGAAACTCTCGCAGATGCGGAAAGGATGTATAAGGATAGGAACTTCAGCGCTCGGTCCATTACTAATAGAGCGTACTACTCGATGTTTTACGCTGTAATTGCCCTTTTTCTAAAAACAGGAGTTGACATTAAAACATCAAAGCATACCGGCATTATTTCTATATTCGATAAGGAATTTGTTAAAACAGGGAAGATTGATAAACGCTATTCAGTTATGCTTCATAGTCTATTCAATGTTCGACAGGAAGGAGATTATAAAGAACTTGTGGAAATATCATTCGACAGGGCAGCCGAACATGTAAAACTTGCAAGGGAGTTTATAACGTTTATCAAGGAATTTATAAGGTAGAATTAGAACCTAACCTTAGGAAGAGGTTAAAGTTATTAAAGATTTGAGAAGGATTTATTGCAGGTTATGGAAATGGAAAAAGGATTTGATTTTAATAGTTTCAGAACAACAGGTATCAAGGTGAATTATCTTTATGTATGTGAGAGAAAACTATGGTTTTTTGATAGGGGTATTCAGATGGAATCAACATCAGATAAGGTTTTGATGGGAAAAATACTCAACGAATACTCGTATCCGAGGGAAGAAAAGAAAGAAATACTTATAGATAATCTTATTAACATTGATATTGTAGATGACAATGAAATTCATGAGGTCAAGTATAGCAATCGTCTGGCTGATGCAGATAGAATTCAACTTCTGTACTACCTTTACTACTTAAAACAAATGGGAATAGAAAAAACCGGTGTTATTAACTATCCTAAAATGAAGAAGAAGGAAGAGGTAATACTCACAGCCGACGATGAAAAAAAAGTTGAATCAGCGCTTATTCGGATAAATGAAATCTTAAAAAAGGATGTTCCACCTCAACTTCAAAAGAAGCCATATTGTTCAAAATGTGCCTATTTTGAATTTTGCTGGAGTTAACTATGAGTAGACCATACTACATTTTTTCAAATGGTCGTATATCCCGAAAGGAAAATACTGTTTATCTGGAAAATGAAAAAGGAGAAAAGAAAGCCATTCCAATAGAAGATATTGATGTTATTCATTTATTCGGAGAGATTGATATGAATACTAAACTTTTAAATTTTTTGTCTCAACAGAATAAACAGGTTCATATCTACAATTATTATGGTTATTATGCTGGAAGTTTTATGCCGAGGGATAAAAATATGTCAGGCGAATTAACAGTTAAACAGGTTCAACATTATCTTGATTTTCAAAAACGGTTTTTTATTGCCCGCAGTTTTGTTGATGGGGCTCTTTTTCATATGGCAAGGAATTTGAGGAATTACCAGCATACAGAAGAATTTATTGCAAGAATAGAAAATGAAATGAACAATATTCATTTAGCAAAAACAATACCTGAATTAATGAGTTGTGAAGGAAGAGCAAAAGATGCCTATTATCAATCGTTTAATATAATCTTAAAACAGGGATTTACAATAGAAAAGCGGGAAAAACATCCACCTTCTAATCCTGTTAATGCTCTTATTTCCTTTGGAAATGCAATGACCTATTCCCTTGTGCTCTCGGAGATTTATCATACGCAACTTAATCCTACTATAAGTTACCTGCATGAACCAGGAGAAAAACGGTATTCTTTAAGTCTTGACCTTGCAGAAATTTTTAAACCCTTGATTGCGGACACAATAATTTTTAAACTTATAAATGACAATATGACTGAGCTTGATGATTTTGAAGAAAAGATTGATTATTGTTATCTCAATGAAACTGGAAGGAAAAAATTTGTTCAAGAATTTGATAAAAAGATAGCAACAACAGTAAAGCATAGAAAGTTAAAAAGAAAGGTTTCTTATCGGACTCTCGTAAGAATTGAATGTTATAAACTGATAAAACATTTTTTAGGGGATGAATCTTACTCTCCTTTTAAGGCATGGTGGTAAATGGCTTACTTGATTATTGCTTATGATGTTGAAGAAAAAAGAGTGAATAAAGTCAGGAAACTGTTAAAAAGATATTTTATGTGGGTTCAAAATTCAGTTTTTGAAGGAGAAATATCCGAGGGAAAACTTGATAAATGTCAAAGAGAATTATTAAAACTAATTGATGAAGATGTAGATTCTATCTATTTCTATAGATTAGAAAACAGGTTAAATTATACAAAAAAGGTTTTAGGAATTGAAAAGGATTTGACTGGTAACATCCTTTAAGGTAACTTAATAGAAGTGCAGTGAACCTGATATTTCATAAAGTGTTAAAATTTGCTTGCCGGGTATTACTTTGGGAAGGATTTTTTTGATTTTTCAGAAACCTTACGCAAGGTTCGCTGCAAAGAACTCAGAGATTTTGGTTTTTGGTACGGAAGGATACAGAGTGAAAACCTTGATAATGCTTGTATTTTCTGTCAGGCATTACCTTTGATTATCTTGGGTTTTATCTGAACCATATGGGATATAAAGC
>ERZ795051.239-NODE-239-length-86902-cov-11.179718_pt1 | contig 86902 bp, 73 predicted proteins | sample MGYA00375135_ERZ795051 | MGnify/ENA primary metagenome ERZ795051 (study PRJEB30180, sample SAMN05720222) | activated sludge metagenome | isolation source: Anaerobic digester | place: Japan | collected 2015-05-26 ... | reverse complement strand
ACCAATTGCGCTTTGTCTTCGATGATCCACTCTACGATCTCGCCGCGTTCGAATTCCATGGCTTGGGCGACGGCGGAGGGGAAATTGATGTACCACTGCTCGCTCTGCCGCCGCCGGATGAGTTGCACTTTGGTAGGGAATCCCATGATTGCGATCCTTTTATCTAGTTATATAACTAGATATTAGCCTAAAACAAATCCTGCCAAAATCAAGCGGAAATTTGAAAATATTTTGGGATTATGCCATTCCAGCCTGTACACAACAATTTGTGTACAGCACCATCGGTGCGTGAGTGATTTCCGAGAGGGAAAAACCAAGAAAATGTTGGCTCAAATCCCAGAAGTACACAGGATTGTACACAAGAAAACCGCGAAAATCGAGGGAAACGGGGGAAGAGCCAGGAAACAGCATTTTTCGTAAGTGCTTATATATGAGGGAATTTAGGGGAAATTTGGGAAAGCGGGAAACGGGGCTCGAACCCGCGACCCTCAGCTTGGGAAGCTGATGCTCTGCCAACTGAGCTACTCCCGCCTGAAATTTTCACTGCAAAAATAAGTAGTAATTTTAATTTGTACCAAATGCACAGGCAAAAAATCAGTAATCAGTAACTTTTTCAAGCATTGACTCAAAAATCAGATCGGTCATGGCTTTCAAATCTTCTTTTTTAATGATTTTCTGAAGGTCATCAAATCGTACCCAAAACATAGCCTGTTCGTGAAGTTTCACCCCGCCAAATACCGGCTCATACCGCAATGCCAGCGCATTAATGGTCGAATGGTATTCTTTTTCTCCTTTTTCCTTAGTCCACTTTTCTGAAATCTCAAAACCCCTGATGTCTTTAACCGTAAATGGAATAACTACAAGAGAATCAATGTAATAATCAGGATAGTCAGGATTGGGGATGTATTGAATAACCTGCTCAATTTTACCGACTTCGGCTGCTTTTTCTTTGGTCAGTCTGGTAGCTTCATTCAGGCTGTCTGTTTTGTATGCATCAATTTCACCGTTAATAACAGCCTTGTACAAATCCTCTGACAGTTTTTGCATGAAAGCAGGCCCCAGCTCATCTATTTTCGTCAGTTTGCGGTGTGTCAGATAAAATGAACCTTTGTCAGCATTTTCTTTTTTACTGCAGGCTGTAAACAGAAACATGACTGCCAATGCACTGATGATAAATAATTTATTCATAGAACTATTTTTGTTTTTCAACAGCACCCATATCGGGTTTTAGGATTTCACGGGGCTTTCCATGCAGGTCGTACTGAAGGGCAGGAAATTGGGAAATGACAGCAGGGTCAGCAGCATCAATACATACGGAAGCTGAATCCAGCTCATAGCTGTACCTGCATTTTTGCCTGAATTTAGGGTCCTTGTTGAGAATGTTTCCATTAATGTTCAGTCCGCTTTGTTTGGTAGTCAGCAGGCTGTTGGCCACCAATACATACACATTCCCCTGCCCTGTTTTTTTTACCTCAAACTCCTCTTCTTTAGGTCCGTAAACAATGCTGTTTCTGATGGTCAGATTCAGATCGTTTATAAAGGTCTTATTATCTGTATTATAGCAGGCAATAGCCGGATAATGGCTGGAACAATTGCATCCCTCATGGCTGAAAGTACAATGGTAAAAACTGTAGGTTCCACCGTAATCACAGGCAACAAGATACTGGCAGCTGTTGCTCACTACGCAGTTAAAAGCTTCTATTCGGGATGAAAAGCCGAGAATACCCGCCACCGACATATTTTCTATTCTCACATTTTCAAGGTAAAGATTCGGATTGGAGGTAACCGGCAGAGAATCGACCCTGACTCCAAACACTGCATTGCGGATCAATGCATTTGAGATGCGGTTTTCTTTACTTTCCCGCAAAAAATAAATGCCGTACCACTGTCCGGGAACATCTTTGTAATACTTATCCTGCCTGATTCCTGTAAATAAAACCGTATTTCCCGTATCACCATTCACCTCCATGGTTCCCCAGACAAGAATGGCAGAGTTAATATCCGAATAAACCTTTACGCCCGGCTGAATGGTCAGCTTGCAGTTTACGTCAATGCCTATGTGATTGGAAATGACATAAGGCAGGTCGGGTGTCCATACGGCATTGCAGGCAAGCATGGAATCGTGAAGAAAATGAGCATTTTGTCCCCATGCCATCAGCCTGACATACTGAAAATTGCCGTTTGTCAGAAATTCGACTGAATCTTTAACAATAAAAGGCAGGTCAGCACTATTCGGATCAATTGTAACATCCACGAAAATATACAGGCTGTCGTGCGGGAGAAGATCGACATCTTTCATTTCGGTTGCGGGCTGTCCGTCAATGTTCAGCCTGAAGGAAGAATACTTGCCTCCGGCAAGCCTTATATTACTGATTCTAAGCGATTTATCATAATTATTAAACACCAGAAACTTTTTGGTAACCGAACCAAGGGTGGTGAAGATGGTATCAAACAAAACGGTATCATTATTAAATTCAAGGCGGGCATCTTTCCCTGTATAGAGATCATCTTTTCGGCAGGATGAATGAAATACGAGAAAGGCAAGCAACAGCAAAGCGACAGCGGACACACAGAAATTACAGGCTTTCAGGCGATATTTAACATTTTTTTGCATGGGTCAAAAGTACAATTAATCAGGCATCATGGGCAAAACCGATTGAAGCAAGGCTTATTCTGACATCATTAGCTTTTTTCAGGGCAAGATAACAGGCCTCAATGGTCGAACCGGTTGTAACCACATCATCGACCAGCAAAACATGTTTCCCGTTTAATTCTTCAGCATTTAGCAATTCAAAAATTCCTGAAACATTTTTCCAACGCTGAAACCTGCTTTTTTTTGTTTGTGTCGGATTGTGTATCTGTCGGATCAGGTTTTGCGTTGATAAAGGTTTTTTAATCAGTTCACTGATTCCTCTGCCCAGGCATTCACTTTGGTTAAATCCTCTTTTTCTGAGCTTTTTAGGATGCAAAGGAACGGGAATGATTACTTCCACAGCATTGCAAAATTTTTCATTTTCCTGAATAGCACGCCCCATCATACGTCCCACTTCCACAGCCAGCTCTTTTAATCCCCGGTACTTGATATGGTGAATCAGTTGCTGTACCCTTGTCTGTTTTGAAAAATAATAATAACTCATGGCAAATTCCAGTGGTACTCTGCCCCAAAACATTTTCTTCAACGGATTTTCTTCCATCAGGTGAAAGTTGGTCAGCGGCAGGTTGGTACGGCAGTCGGAACATAACAATTTTTCATGTCCGCTCATTCCTCTACGGCAGGCAGGGCATAGCTCAGGGAAGCTAAAGCCAAGAAGGTTTGTGATAAAAAATGCCTTATTTTTCAACAAAAATAATTTGTCAAAAATAACGACATTTCCCGTGATAAATTGCAGAAGCTATTCCTGACTGCCCAGCCATCTTTCGGCATCCAGAGCCGCCATACATCCGGTTCCGGCACTGGTTACTGCCTGACGGTAGTGTTTATCCTGTACATCACCAGCGGCAAATACGCCCGGCACATTGGTATAAGTCGTTCCCGGCTTTGTAATGATATAGCCTGATTCATCCATTTCAATGAAATCTTTGAAAACAGCCGTATTGGGGGTATGACCAATGGCCAGGAAAAAACCATCTATTTCGATATTTTTTTCTTCTCCTGTCTTATTGTTCCTTAACCTGACACCTGTAACAAACTTATCGCCCAGCACCTCCACTGTTTCGTGATTCCAGAGTACTTCAATGTTAGGAGTGTTAAAAACTCTTTTCTGCATGGCTTTGGAAGCCCTTAATTCGTCACGTCTGACAATCATATAGACTTTTGAGCACAGATTTGCCAGATAAGTAGCTTCTTCGGCAGCGGTATCTCCTCCGCCTACCACAGCCACCACTTTTCCTTTGTAGAAAAAGCCGTCACAGGTAGCACAACCCGAAACGCCATTACCTCTGAGGCGTTGCTCCGAAGGAAGACCAAGATATTTAGCCGTTGCCCCTGTGGCTATGATAACTGCTTCAGCTTCAACTTCTTCACTTTCATCAACCCAAAGTTTAAAAGGCCTTTTAGAAAAATCGACCTTTGTTACAGAGCCAAAATTGATTTCTGTTCCAAACCTTTCGGCCTGCTGACGCATTTCTTCCATCAGCTCGGGACCTGTTATCCCTTTCGGGAAGCCGGGAAAATTTTCAACTTCAGTAGTGGTGGTCAGCTGTCCGCCAATTTCCATCCCCGTGTACATCACCGGTTTTAAATCGGCTCTGGCTGCATAAATTGCAGCTGTATAACCTGCAGGTCCTGAACCTATTATCACTAATTTTGCTTTTTTCATGAGTTATTTTCTTTAAAATTTTTCGCTAAATTATCGAGAATTATGCCGTTTTACCAGATGACAAAGCTTTCAAAATTTCTGTCATAATTTCGTCAAAATGACTGTATTAAAAATAAATACTTTCATCGTCCCTGATGTTGTTCCCGCAGTAAATCATTGACGACTTTCACCGGATTAAAGGTGTTCAAAGGCACCTCAATGAATACTGTATTCCAGTCGGCCATGGCGCCATTCCACAATCCCGGAAGCTCGAGTGCTTTCAGTTCCCTGCCGTCTTTTGATTTAATGGTAATGAAAGCTGTATCAGGATCGACAAAATCATCCAGCCTGAATTTCCTGCCTCTGAAATCATAAACACCCAGAACCATATCGACCGGATTAAAATGTGTGGCAGCATGAAAAATACGCTGATGATCCGGATCTGTCATGTCAAACTGTGATGATTCAAGTATCTGAAGTTCAATCATTTCATCCTCATGGTTTTTTACATAAAACGGGCCTCCGCCCGGTTCACCAACATTTTTAACCATTCCGCACACCCGTAATGGCCTGTTGAGTTTGATGAATAAAAATTCTGCTTTTTCAACCATATCCTTAAGACTGTAATAATCGGGAAAAGTCATCATCAATTCCTTTTGCATGAATCTTTTGACTGTTTTCAGAAAATTTTCAGTCAGGTCGCCATGATCGAGTCTTTCAAGAAAACTGAAAATCTTTTCCTGCAAATAAAGCAAATGGCCTGCAAGGAGTTTCTTATAGCGGATGGTTGATGGTTTCAGACTATCGGGAACAACGTTGTCAATGTTTTTAACAAAAATCAGATCAGCCCTGATTTTATTCAGGTTTTTGATCAAAGCCCCATGTCCGCCAGGTCTGAAAACGAGATTTCCCTCTTCATCGCGGAAAGGTTTATTTTCCATATCCACTGCTATGGTATCGGTGGCCGGGTCCTGAATGGAGAAAGCTACTTCAAATTTCCGGTGATAATAGTTTTCATAGTACGGTCTTACCCTTTCGACCAGTTGCTGAATGTTTTGCAGGTGCTCTGCCGACACGGTAAAATGAAGATAACATTTGCCATCTCTCGACACTGCATACAGGGCGGATTCAGCCAGATGTTCTCCCAATGCAGTGCGTTGAAAATCACCGTAATCATGAAATTTTATCAATGCCTTGGGTTTGCTGGCATAACCAAGCCCTTTTTCCTCAAGCAAATAGTCAAGAATCAGGTTGATATTCCCTTCCTCAATAAGGCTTTCAAGATTAAATCCTTGATTTTCAAGAACTTTTTTTAAATCGGAATAAAAAGCAAAATTTCGGATATGGCGTATAAAATTACCAGTGGAGTCGAAAGCAGTTTCTTCCGACAACTTCCTTTTTTGTTCTTCAGGAGAAAGATTGAGATGACGAAAAGCCTGCAATGATTTAAACATTCTGGTAGCAGCCCCCGATGCCGGAACAAACTTAACCACTTTCAGATTTTTCCTTTCCTTGTCAAAAAGATTCACAAATTCATCTATCTGATTATCGTTCAGGCATTTAATCCCTTTTTCAGGAGTTGCCGGAGCTTCAATTTCCGGGAACCTCATTCCATTTTTAAAAAATTCTATCTGTCTCGTTACTTCTGAAGGTGTCAGTCCATGTTGCCTGATCTGCTGTATGTCTTTTTCGTTAAACATAAATGAAGTTTTTTATTAGTTAAAATTGAGACTTAATTTCAGGTTTACTGTCAGTTTGGTTTTCGTTCAGGAAATATAAGAATTTCCCTTCATGGATTTCAAAACGCAGAATACCCAGCGAAAGTAAAGCCACCACAATATTTTCAGTGATAAACAAAGGAATATTGAGCATATTTTTGGCTTTTGACAAAGTAACCGATTGATTTTCTTTGAGATAATCGAGCAAATATTTTTCTTTTCTGGTGTATCTGAAAAAAGTACCCCGAGGGGCTGACATCCGCTGCCAATATTTCAGTAAAACCCTGTTAGCGAGAATATTCTGATCGTTCCACCTGATATAGGCCAGCCACTTCCCGTTATCGTCCTGAGCCAGATAGGGCTTACTTCCTCCTTCATTTATTTTTACCTCCAGAATGGTTTTTTTTTCAATATCCCAGACTTCGTGTTCCATTCCGGGAGTAGGCTTCAGGTACATTTCAGTGGCAGCTTCAAGCATAAACAACTCTTCATCCGATCTGATGCCTGCAATGGCACCATTGTCTTTCACCCCAATCAAAAGTGTACCTCCCTGTGCATTGGCAAAAGCAGATATTGAACGGGCAATTTTTCTCGAATCACTTATATTGAATTTAAAATCAAGCTGTTGTCCCTCCCCCTGACTGATAAGTTCCTCAATATAGCTTTTCTGTCTGAGCATTTTACAATCATTTTTCCCAGTTTTTCAGCTGAATTTTGTTTTCTTTCTGTTCCTCACTCCTTGCCATCATAAACAGCAAATCCGACAGGCGGTTCATGTATTGCAGAATATGATCAGGTATATCTTCATTTTTTTTAAGGGAAATTATTATTCTCTCTGCCCTGCGGGTGATGGTGCGGCAAATATCCAGTTTTGCAGAGGAAAGGGTGCTTCCCGGAATAACAAAGCCGCTTAATTTAATTCGTTTTTCATAATCGTGAACCCATTCCGTCAGTCTTTCGGTATCTTCTTCTTTCATCGGAACAACATACAGTTTATCCTTTGAAGCAAGCTGTCCGGCTACCCTGAAAAGGTCGTTCTGAATTTGTTCTATTTGTGCAAAAATCTGATTATCATCCGTAAAGTGTTTTGCCTCTCCCAGAAAAGAATTCAGTTCATCCACCGTCCCATAGGCTTCTACCCTCAAATCATCTTTCCATACCCGCTCGCCACTCCATAGTCCGGTCTGACCTTTGTCTCCCGATTTTGTAGATATGCTCATCTGTCGAATTTTAAAGAGTTAGCTTTAAAACAAAAGTACGCTTTTATTTCATAAATCGTGCTGAAATATAACAGAGCAGAAAATCATTTCTAAGACTTCATCCTGGAGGCCACGGCAAGTAAAACGCCCAACACAATGCTCAGCAAAGCCGCCACAAGTATTCTGACCTCATCAGGCAATAAAAAATTAATGGTCTGTGCAGGAATCCAGAAAAATAATATTGTTTTTTTAAACACAAAATTCCATTGAGTTTTCCAGTCAAGTTGCTGAAGGTATTCAGAAACTTTAAAATGGGTAAAGAATTTCAAAAAATTGCCTTCTGTTTGCCGGATATGCTCATCGGTAACTTTGTGGGTTATCATTAGTAGCGGTGCATAAAACAAATTCAGCGAAGCCCCGATACTAAAAGACACAAAAAGTTTTTTAAGTGAAAATGGCTGAACCATAATATCTTCAGGAATGTTGAAACCCATATCGGCAAGCATGTGAGGAGCCCCTGCTGAAAAAATATCAAAGGCCATTTTAAGGCTAACACCCAGCCATCCCCACACAAAAGCACGGGATAACCAGCCGAAACCTTTTTCATAATAAACTCCTTTTTTTATTCGTAATCCCAGTATTTCCCCGAATGGAGCCAGTATAAAAAACTTTACAAAAGCAAGTAAATAGGGATATTTCAGGTTGTAATGCCAGTAAATATGAAACAAACCGGGAAACAGGAAAAAAGGAAGAAAAAACAAAATGACCGCAAATAAGCAAATTATGTCGGCCTTACGCATGGGTTACTTCATGTTTTTTAGTAAAAATGCTGAGAACAGGAACCAGGGTTAAAGAGATGAGCATCCCCAGCGTTCCGGCTTCAGGTGAAGGGAACTTCATAAAATACAAAACAAGGCATACCAGTAAACCGGTAATACCTCCGGCCAGGGCCGAAAAGAAATTTGCTTTTTTCAAAAATAAACCCCAGATAAAGGGTCCGAGGAAAAAGCTTCCGATGGCACCCCATGAAATGCCGAGTATTTCAACAATTACATCAAATTTAACAAGCGCCAGCAATACCGCAAGTAAAACAAACACAGCACTCATGATTCGCATAAGAGTGGTCAGTTTTTTATCAGAAACAGCCTTATTGATAAATCCGGCATAAAAATCCTTGACTACGGTAGAACTTGAAATTAATACCAGTGCTGCCAGTGTTGACATGGAAGCAGAAAGGATGAGCAGCAGGATGACAACAGCCAGAGAAGACGGAATAACATTGGTCAGCATTTCGGGCATCAGGTTGTCAAAAATAGGTTTCCCGTCCTGAAAAGCGGTGGGGTTATTTTCAGGACTCATAAAAACTCTTGTGGTAGAGCCTACAAAATAAGCTACTCCGCCAATAAGCAGGGCAAAGAAGGTAGAAGCAAACATCCCTTTCCTGACCGCCTGACGGTCTTTAATGGCATAAAACTTCTGCATCAGCTGGGGCATGGCAAAAGGTGCCAGGCTGGTCAGTAAAACAAGGCTGAGCAGCGGCCACCAGCCCGGAGGGCCTACAACAGCCGTAAGTTTGGGGTCTATGGCATGTAGCTTTTCTGTAATGTTAGCTATTCCACCCCCTTTCTGAAGGGTAACTACGAAAAGAATAATCACTCCAAGGGTCATGATCATACCGAAAATCATATCCATCAGTGCCCCTGCCTTGTAGCCGCCTAATACCAGATAAAAGGCAGTAAAAACCCCCATAAAAGTGAGGGCCTGCCAGTAATCAATCTGAAAATTCACTGTAAACAAATAGGAAAGTCCCATAAAGACAGCTGCTGAATAGGGTATCATGAAAATAAATATGACCAGAGAAGAAAGCAGTTTAAAAAACGAATGCTGGTAACGTTTTTCAAGGTATTCTCCCAGCGTTGTAACCCCAAGTTCCATGGAGGCCTTTTTTATCTTCCAGCCGACAATAGCCCATACGCCAAGTACACCCAGTAAAGCATTGAATATAGCGATCCAGAGAGCAGAATAGCCAAAACTCCAGCCAATTTTTCCGGCAAAGCCAATAAACAAAACAGCTGAAAAGTAAGCAGCCCCGTACGAAAAAGCCGACATGACGGCACCCACTTTTCCACCTCCAAGGAAAAAATCAGAAAATGATTTTGTTTTACGCAGGCCCATCAGCCCGACTATGATGATTACAAGGACATACAATCCTACCACAATGATTTTAGCTGCCATCTTTTTTATTTTTGAATTTTCTGAAATGCATCAAATTCTGCTATTTATTTTTCAATCCTGATTCTGGCATCAACAGCCAGTACTTTATCTTTTTTACCCAGCAAAGGATTTAAATCCATTTCAAATATCTCCGGAGCAAGCGTAACAAGAGCCGACAGACGAACTACTATGTCACTGAAAATCTGCTCATTAACACCTTCCTGTCCTCTGACACCCTGTATTATTTTATAGCTCTTTAGGTTTTTTATCATCCACGCTGCCTCTTCCGGAGAAACGGGTGCCAGACCAGTATTGACGTCTTTTAATACTTCAATAAAAATTCCTCCTAAACCACACATGACCAGATGTCCAAACTGATCTTCCCGTTTGGCACCTGCAAACAGCTCAATTCCTGATAACATGGGTTGTATCAGAATGGCTGTCGTTTCAGGTATTTTCATCATTCGCTCAAACTCTTTCCTGACGGTTTCAGTATCTTTTACGCCCAAAACAACTCCGCCAACATCAGATTTGTGAACCGGTCCTATTACTTTCATGACAATCGGAAATCCTGTTTTTTCAGCTTCTTTTACAGCTTCTTCCACAGTTGAAACCACCGATTCTCCTGCTCTGGGTATGCCTGCGGCATCCAGCAGCTTTTGCACCTGATCCGGAGCCAGATAACCGTTTCCCGCCATGGAAATAATCTCTTTTATAGACTGAATATCAATATTATCAGGTAAGAAATCATTTGAAAAAGGTTTCAGGGTATTGACCACTTTACACAAGGCATTTCCAAAATTCACTTCATCAGGAAAATTTATTCTTCCTTTTGCAATGAAATGGGCAATTTCGTCTTTCACATTTATGACAGAAGGTAAAACCGGGAAAATAGGCTTTTTACAGCTCTTCATTTTTTCATCCAACACATCGTAAACATCATAAACAGGAAATAAACCCGGACTCCCGAAAATCACCACCATTGCATCAATCTGGTCAAAATCATGCTCACAGGCATCGATAATATGCCCTAATTGTTCAGCCGTTCCTGTGGCCAGAAAATCAATCGGATTGGCCACTGAAGAACCGGGTAATAGTTTTTCAAGAAGTGCCTGAGCCTTCGGCCCTTCAATACGAGGGATATTCAGTCCGCCATTCGACAGGGCATCTGTCAGCATAACGGCAGGACCACCTGCATGCGTAATGATGGCAATGTTTTTCCCTTTTAACTCTTTGTGCATAAAAATGCTGGCTACGGTGGCCAGTTCATCCCTGCCGGAACATCTAACTATCCCTGCTTTACGGAACAGGGCATCCACTGCCGTATCCGGGCTGGCCATTGCCCCTGTGTGGGAAGAAGCTGCACGGCTGCCTGCCTCTGAGCTACCTGCCTTGATGGCAGCTATTCTGCATCCTTTCTGAATGAGCGATACGGCATGCTTCAGTAATTTCTGCGGTTTGCTGATGCTTTCCACATATAATATTTTCACTTTTGAGCTACTGACCGGATCAAAGCTTTCGTCCAGATATTCAAGAAAATCTTCCACACCAAGCTGAGCTGAATTGCCTACGGAAAACAGACTTGAAAACTTCAAACCCTTTAGGATGGCTGATTCCATAATAAATACGGCAGTTGCTCCTGATCCGCTGATAAAATCAACTCCTTTCGGATCTATTTCAGGAATAGGAGTGGTAAAAATGGCAGTATGGTATTGGTTAAACATTCCCACACAGTTCGGTCCGACAAGGCTGCCTCCATGTTTCTCAATGATTTCCACAATTTCTTTTTCAAGCATTGCGCCTTCATGACTTTCCTCGCTAAAGCCTGCAGAAAGAATGATAAATCCTCCCGTTGACTTTTGTTCGGCCAGGACTTTTACAGTATCTTTTACAAACCTTGCAGCAATGGCTATCACAGCAAGGTCAACCTCTGGCAGGTCTTCCACACTTCGGTAACTCTTTATACCCTGTATCACATCATTCTTCGGATTGACCACGTACAATTCTCCCTGAAAATGATGGTCAATCAGGTTTTTTAATACCTTACCTCCGGGACTTGCAACATTCTCACTTCCTCCAACCACTACAATACTGGATGGTTGAATAAGTTTAGGATTAATCATTTTTCTGTGTGTTTATTTTGTTTCATTCGGGGCGAAAAATAGAGGTTTTTTTTAAATTGAAAAATGTATCAATTGATTTTTAAGAAATGTATCCAACGATTGCAAAATACAACTTTCAGATTTTCAAAAAGTTCTGTATGTAATGAAATAACGTGAATATCGAATTTCTGAATCTGGAGTTGAATATTTAACGAAAACCTGCTATCATTTTTGTCATCATTTACCATGAGATTTTGTAATGAATGGCATTAACAACATGTTAAGTTTTTAATTTACTTTTTCTCTTGTATAGACTAATATTTTATTTGGAATTTGTCTAATTTGGTATTATAATTGCTTGAACTTTAATATCCCAAAAAAATGCAAACTAACCTAAAATACCAGTTAATTTCATTGGTGGATAATAATTTTCTGATTAGAATACAAGATTATTTACAAAAATTTTTCCCACTTAACGTTTACATTTACCGGGTAAAGGGTATTGACGATGATATAATTGGAAATGAATAAGAAGAACTGTTTCAAAGATATGTTTTCAAAACTTTTATCAATAAACTAAAACAATTAACATGAAGAATTTAGCATTACAAATGTTGTTGGCTGTTTTGTTTTTTTCAGCCAGCGCACAAAAAATCTTAGTTGAAAAAACCTATCGTCCCGATTCAAAAGCCAATCTGAACAACCTGAGTGAGGTACAGATTGACAAATCATCGAATGAGATGCGGTTGTTCTTTATCACCAAATCGACAGAAAAGAGGATGAAAGCTGATCTTTTATATTTCGATCTTGATTTTAATTTTCTCAAGGACGAAAAGATAGAGGAAGAATATGAAAAAATGAAGACAACCTATAAGTTAAGCTGGGATATTTGTCCTGAGGACAAACAACCCCTGCTGACGGTAGAAGCAAACCTGACAGGACAAGCTGTATTTAAAAAAGGCTATATCTGGAACTATTACAACTGGAATACCGGCTGGTGTGAAGACAAGTTTAAAGTTGAAGATAAAGTAAAGCCCAAAGGCGAAGCAGGCGAAAAAATCAAGCTGGTATTGTGGTGGAGCGATCGTGATGTAATGAAATATCAACGGACAGGAACAGTACCTGCAGGCAGGGGTTATGTGGCAAGAGCAAAGGTAGGACGTGTCCGCGACCTGGTTGACGACAAAGGTAATGTTGTTTTCTTAGGCCTTGTTTATGACAAAAAAGACCTGAAAAACAACGGGAAAAATTATATCATTCAAAAATATGATGCTTCCCTGCTTGAAAAAATTGCTGAAAATGAACTTAATTTTGATAAAATTGCAATTCCGTTGGTCAATCAAACGCTTTATAACGGAAATGTCGGAATTTTATTCCGGCTGCAAGGCGGTGGTTATGAATATGTTGAGATAAACATTAATGCGTGTTGAAAAGCGTTTTTCCTTCAGTAGTTCAGATATGGCATTCTGGAAGGTCATCGGTATGAGCGAATTTGGCAATGATGTATATGTATATGGAACTGTTTATGACAAAGTACAGGTAAAAGACAGTTATTTCGGTACAATCACCTACTCTCCATATGCATTCCGTTCCAGTAATTTATCAGGTGGAAAAGGAAAAGTTTCTGCCATTCAAATCATGAAAATCGGCCCGGGTGGCATTGAGTGGCTCACCAAAAACCCTATTTCAGATGTGGTATCAAAGTTCAGCCTGCCTGAAGGGGAAAAGAAAAGTGCCAAACCTTATGACGGGAAATTGATGAAGATTGCCGATTTCTATGTCAGCAGCAAAACAGGAGAAATATTTGTAGCCGGACAAAGCTATACAGAAAGCAAAAAAGGCCGTAAATACGAGACAGTTTATATGTTCCATTTTGACAACAAAGGAAAGGTCAAAGGTCATTATTCCATGAAACTTGTCGAAAAAAACAAGATTGCCCTGGCTTATCCGGCCGATCAGGCTATGATTGAATCAAAAGATGGGAACAGTATTTACTGGACAGTGTTCGAAGTGGCCGGTATAAAAGACATCAGGGTGTTGTATTATCCGCGTATTGGCAAAATAAACATCAACAATACAACAGTAGGTAAATTCGTAAGTATTGGAAATGGCAACTATTTCCTTGATGACAAATTTGCCGTAAATGCCCTTGGCGACAACCAGTTTATTTTTATTGGTTCAGGAAGAAAAAGTAAAGACATGTGGTTCTGCAAGGTTGAATTTGAATAATATTCTCGGACTTTATGGAAACTGTAAAAAGAGGTATTGTTTTATTATTGCTGGCTGTCGTGATGACAGCCGGCAATTCTTTTTCACAGGTAAAATTCTTTTTCGGATATAATCTGGGGACTTTTACCATTCCTCAGCGGTATTTTCAGGTCATCGATTATGAATATCAGATTGTTTACGGTTCAAAAGGTTATTCTGAAAAAGGATTTGGCTTATCTCCCCTGTTACATGGATTTTCCTATGGCTTCAGGTTATCATTTTTTGACAATTTTGCATTAAATGTGAGCCATTACCGCAAAGTGACCAAAAGCAGGGTGGCAGAATTCCCGAATAATTATCTTGCGCAGCATCAAATGATAATCAAAAGCTGGGGCGTAGGTTTCGTTTTCCGTGAAGATTATCCCAAATTTGGGGTTGATTACGAAATTGGACGCCTGACGCTGAAAAAGAAAAAGTATCCGGCAGACGAATTTAAAAGCAGTAAATGGATAGATTATTGTCCAACTATAGAATTATTTGGCAAGGGGCCGACTTTTTCGTCCGGTATAACATTTTACTCCATCCACCGGCTTAAATTTCTTGAAATCAGGCCATATTTCAGCTGGATACCTGAAGTGGTAAATTATCCTGATTACACAAACCCTAATTTACCACGTTATTATACTTTCAGGATCAGCTCTATAGGTATTCATTTGTTTGTCGTACTGGGTGAAAATGATTAAAGAGTAGTGTATGAAAAGAAAAATTCTTCTTCTGCTGTTTCTCATCAGCATTTCCAATATCAGACAGAGTATTGCTCAGGATATATTTGGCGGAGTTAATTTAAACCTTTTAACAGGTTACACTTCAGCAGGCTCTTTTAAGAAATTTATCGATTCCTATAACAGCATTCTCGAATCTGATCTGAAAAACAAGTTAAATCGTACAGCTTTTGTCAGCGGATATGTTGTAGGTGTTGAAGTGAATGCTTTATTATATGGAGCAATAAATTATATGAAATTAAAGGGAGATTTTTCTGCAACATTAAACGATGGCTCGAAACGGGTATTCAAACTGGAACAATCCATCTGGAATGTACCTATTGGTTTTGGACGCTATGAATCAGACGGTGCATATTTTAGTGCCGGCCTTGGTATAGGCATAAGTAATATGATAATGTCAACATTTACAAAATATGTGGATGGTACAGTGAGCATGGGAAATGAAAAAATACTTAATGGAACATATAATACTTCTACTTTTTTCTTGTCACCTGAAGTACAAATAGGGGTTTCTGCAGGTAATAGTGTTATCAGCCTGTTGCTTTCTTATCATTTTAATACGCTGTCATCTGGGAATGTTGATTTTTTTAATATAGACAGAGAAAGAATATCGGGCATACCTGAAGATTATAATAACTTCCTGAATAACCCCAACTTTGGATTTGTTGATGATCCCGTAAAGTTTAATTTCAATGGACTGGTGATTGGATTGGGTTTAAAATACAATCTTTTATCACTGTTTAAATAAAGCTTTATGAAGAAGATATCATTTCTAATTAGCGGATTGACCCTGATGTTTTTGATTTCATCCTGCAGCAAGGAAGACTTTTCGAGAAATAAATTTCAGGGGGTATGGAAAATTGTAAAAATGACACAAACCTATTATTCGGATACCAGTCAGAATCCCCAGCCTGATTCTGTCATTGAAACGAAAGATGTTGGCGTATTTATGCTGGTTGACCGTGCCGATTATGGTAATATTCTCGATTATAATGACGAACTGTTTACAGGCAGGACACCTACATTTTATGATATTCATGGAGGCGGCTGGTCAGCAGATTATGCAGGTAATCGTCTGAGCCTGAGTGCTGTGGTTTACACTGTAAAGGATCAGCCATTCGGCAGGATGAAGCTCACCTACATAGTAAGCCCTTACAATGGTATTTATAGGTATAAAGAAGAGTTAATCATAAGCAGGCTTAATCCATAACTTTTTGATAGTAAATCAGCTAAAAATACAGAAATGAAAAATTTAAGAAAAAATCTGATTAATGCTTCATCAGTATTAATTTTATTGACCTTAATTATTTTCTTTTCTTCCTGTGAAGATATTTTTAATAATAACATCACTCCCAAGGGGAATAATAAAGGAACATATATTTTTGTCAGTGGTCTTGACCATATTTATGGTGAAGTTTATATGTGCGATGAAAGTGGGAAAAACCTTACCCGTATCAGCAATATTATCAGTAACCTGCCTGATATCAATGCTCTGGATGGCGATAACTATCCTGTTTTGTCGCCTGACAATAAAAAGGTTGCATTCAAATCGCTTGATAATAATAAACTGATGATCTACAACATTGACGACAAAACACTTACGAACATAGGAAAAGTAAGTTTTGGGGAAGAGAGCAAAGATGTTGCCTGGTCTCCCGAAAGTGATAAGATAGCCTACATTGAATTTCCTTCAATAAAATATCAGATAATTATAAAAAGTGCAGATGGTGAACTTAAAATGGAAACCAGATATACATCCTCCTCTTTCCCATTATATGACAGCGTCATCATGTTTAAACAAATTGCATGGCACGAAGATGGGAAAAGAATTCTTGCTTCCGGCATTCAAAACGGTGCATATCATTTTTATGAAATTGATGTTAATAGTGGTAAAATAATTAAAGGACATAGCTTTCCTATTTATGGAGAATTTTTTTACCGGAACGATACAGTAATTTTTCAGTCAACCAGTCAGATGTATTACGCTAATCTGAAAGATGGGACCATCAAGCCATTGTTTAATGAGATTATTGAAAACTTCACACTTTCTCCGGATGGACAAAGACTTGCTTATACTGTTACACGAGATTACACCTACAATGGTAATATTTATAAATGTGGCGATATTATGGCGATTGGCCTGAACGGGTACGATAAATTTAATCTTACTCAAACATCGGATATACCGGATGAATCGAAATCAAGTACAAAAAAGTTTAAACCTATTTGGATCAGTAATACTGAACTACTTTATGCTGCCGGCAATATTTATCTGGTTAAAGACGACTTTAAACCCCGGGCAAGTATATTGGTAAAAGATGTAAAAGCATACGGACAATTACAATTCATTAAAAAATAATCTCATGAACTTATGAAAAAGTTTTCATTGTTTTTTAGTGTTATTTTTTCTTATCTGATCTTTTCAGCAGCTGACTGCAATAAGAATAATCCTACCCCTACAATTCCAAAAGAACTTTACTTTGTTGACGACCTGAAAGGCTGGAAATACGAGGGATATTACGAGATAAGCAATTCATTCTATTCTACTTCAAGAGTTATCCTGCAAAAAGTTTATCCTCATCCCAAAGGACAAATCAGTGTTTTTCATAGTTTTATAGATATTATAGTCAATGATCCCGACTATAATGAATATGCAGATATGTACAGGTCGATTCTGAATACCGATGGGACTTATAAAACTGTAAAAATGCCTTCCGATCGCCCCGATTTGTATTTTACCTATAAAGTTTCTAAATTAATATTTCCCAGTTTGAGCATAAAAGTGCTGGGCTTGGGCGATTATGATTATGAAGTTTTTGGACAAAAAGCCAATATCGGACATGTTGCTCCTGGAATGGAAAATTATTTCCATCAGTTTAAAGGAATGGCAGCCACACATTCCTACCTTAGGGTCAAATCACTGGGACAGGAAGTGAGGTTATCTAATCTTTATGCATGGGCTCCCTGTTATTACCTTGGAGCAGGATTTAAAAATGATGAAATATATGTTATCAGCCACCGGACCGACTCCAACTTTTTTCTAGTATCAAGAGTTACCCCTCAGCTTATCAGCGATGAATATTCAGACACTAAACTGGCCTATGATTACAATACCATTTTTTACAATAGAATTAGTGAATTTATCCCCGATTATCAATATCCGGGGAAGCAAGAATTTCCTATAACTTATTATAACTATGGCAATGACTTCCTTTTTGCGCTTTTCAGCAAGGAAAAAATGTACATTTTTAAGTTCGACATGTTTAGGCTAAAGTTCGAACTGATTTCAACGTATGATATTCCACAATCAGAAACTTACGATATAATAAAACATAAATTTCAATGGGTTGATGAAAAATATAATACCCTCATTTTTGTAGAGAGAACAACCGATGGACCAATTATAAAAAAACTGGAAAACGGTACAACCACACAGATAGATCCCCCGAAATTCAACAGTAAATGGGGTGTCAAATTCAGGCATATAGATGCCAGATATGACGAAGGAAAACTTTGGCTTTCGTATGCAGGTTATTTATTCAGCAAAGAAATTAAATAAGAGGATATGAAAAGGTTTCTGTTATCGGCCATAATCGTATTTCAATGGTTTCTGCTGTTCTCACAATATAAACTTTCAAATAATCTGGCAACACCCGACTGGGCTACGCTTGTCAGATGTTGTTCCGGTAGTTCATCAATTGAAAATATAAAAGAGTTTGAAAATGGAGAAATAATAGTAAGAGGAGAAACTCAATCGCAGCCGGGAAAAACAATGGTTATTGGAGAAAATACACAAAATGCCATAACCTTAAACACCCAAAACGGTCAAGATAATTACGGAGGTTATCTTGCAAAATTCAATAACCAGGGGACTCCTGTCTGGGCAAAATATATGGATAATTGGTTCATTGTTGACGATATTTATAAGGAACCAGCATCTGATAAATTATATATTGCCATTTCTCCAAAATCTCCGACTGGTATTATCAGATATGACCAAACTGATTATACTATCAACTCTTCTTATACGGCACAATTATGTCTGATTGTCAAATATTCCACAGGTGAATTTATTAAGCTTTTGTCTTTCCCGCAAGCCAGCAAATATATTTTCAGTCAAGGGAAAAAAATTGTCTTATTTTCACCAATTAACCAATATTCTCCGTATTATCATCCAAATCTACTTGAAAAAGTTGGTTTTTTGAATGAAAATGATTCCATCTATAAATATCAGACAAAATTCAATAATCTCATCGGGAACACTCAAACCTACTGGTCATATAATAAGTTTAGGAATACATGGTGGTTCATGGGCATTACTAAACCCAGAGAAATCAGACTATCTGGTGACTCTTTGATTGTTTCCTCCAGGGAATTTAATTTGCCTAATCTTCCCGAAATCGAATTTATTGAAACTGTGCCAAAATTTTTATTTTTATCTGAAAATGAAATAATTATCAACTGCACATCCAACAACAACGCCTATAATAATCTACAGAAAATCCTTATTAAATGCGATACTTCAGGTAATTTTATCTGGATGTTAAAATTCCATCAGGCAAACCAGTCAAACAAATCAACCTTTGCCATCGATAAAAACGGTGATATTTGGGCACAATTATGTTCTTCCTCTTATTATGACACCATTACTCTTTTCCCCTCAAAAAAATCATGGCTGATTTCTGACAGAGGAAACATGGGCATCTATGAATTATCAAAAATCATCAAAATTGACCACACAACAGGAGAACCAATATTAGGGCTGATTAATGGTTATGGAAGCAGAAATTATGATTCATTAGGTTTATCTATTCATATCAGCGGAAGTAATCTTTTATATGTACCTTCTTCATTCTATTCATTTATAATGTTTCCGGATAAATCAGGAAATTATTACTATTCGATATTTTCCGACAGATGTGGCATGATGCCGGAAAGCCAGGTAATACTATCCAGATATTCACTTGACGGATTGATTTACAGATCATTGACTCCGTCAGTCATTGAAGAATATGAAAAATATCAGTCCTCCCGGCTGAAAATTTTCCCCAATCCATCTTCAGGACATTTTGTGATTGAATATGACCAGATTGCTACTTTTTATTTAATGGATATAAACGGGAAATTAATAACAACAATAGAAACAAAAGAACCACTGACAGAGATAAATCTGGAACTGGAAAGAGGTATTTATCTGCTGAAAAACCGTGAAACCCATCTTATCCCAAAAATAGTGATTCAGTAAAAAACGACAGGCAGAGAAATTACTTTCTTTACAGTAATCTCCTGATAATCATTTTTTTAATACACTCAGAGCCATAAATCTGGAACTGGAAAGAGGTATTTATCTGCTGAAAAACCGTGAAACCCATCTTATCCCAAAAATAGTGATTCAGTAAAAAACGACAGGCAGAGAAATTACTTTCTTTACAGTAATCTCCTGATAATCATTTTTTTAATACACTCAGAGCCAGTTTATTTTTCTGAAAAAATAAGCTATCCCGATAGCCAGTGCCAATGATGCGGATACGACAATATAAAATCCTGAAGATGAGAGTTCAAGGTAATTTTTAATGTTCATTCCAAAAAAACTGGCAATCAGGGTAGGAATCATCAGGATAATGGTAACGGAGGTCAGGCGTTTCATGATGGCGTTCAGATTGTTTGAAATCACGGAAGCGAAGGCATCCATGAGACCACTCTGAATATCGCTGTAAATATTTGCAATTTCAAGAGCCTGTTTGTTTTCAATGATAACATCTTCCAGAAAATCCTCGTTATATTCATTCATTTGTATGTGGCGGGAGCTTTTCATCCGGGCAAGTACCAACTCATTTGACTTTAATGAAGTAATAAAATAAACCAGGCATTTTTCCATTTTCAGCAGGCGCTGCAACTCTTTGTTTCGGGTCGAACGTTCGAGGTCGGCTTCAATGATTGAAGTCTGAATGTTGATTTGCTTCAGATATTTCAGATAAGTGTTTGCTGCAATCAGAAAAATCTGAAGGACAAAACTCATATTATTTTCAAAATCAATCTTTCGTAATCGTTCCTGACGAATAAACAGAGGGATAACATCGTTGTCGTACTGACAAATGGTGATAATGGTTTCGTCAGAGATAAGGATACCCAGCGGCACTGTTATGTAAGGCACCCCGTCATTGACCACATGAACAGGAATACGGATAATGATAAAAAGCCATTTGTCTTCAATTTCGAGACGCGACCTTTCGTCAATATCCAGAATATCGGTAATAAAATCCTCAGGTATTGAAAAGATGCCGGAAAGGATTTTTACTTCTTCATTAGTGGGTTTTTCAACGTTTATCCAACAGTTTTTTTCGTAGGCAGGCAGAACTTTCAACCCTCCTTCCTTGCTGAAATAAGTGATCATATTACCTCCTTTTTCTTTTATAACCGGGCAGGCAGATCACTTATTCCTGTCCGGTCAGGGTTTTACGCGTTGATTACCATCCGCAGGATAATCGTCCATTTCTTTAATTTTGTTTCGCTGCAAAGGTAAAATGATTATCTGTAAGTTTGAAAATATTTTATCCGGTTTTTTTTAAAATTTGTCAGCCGAAAAATTACCATCATTTAAAACAGAAAACACGATGAAAACAAGGGAAGAATCACTTCAGCTATTAAAAGAGTATATAAAAAAGGAAAATATGCTCCGTCATTGCCTTGCTTCAGAAGCCGTGATGAAGGCTCTGGCAAGAAAATTAGGTTATGATGAGCATGTCTGGGGACTGGCCGGCCTGCTTCACGATCTGGATGTTGAAATCACTGAAGCCAATCCAAAGATTCATGGGCTTAAAACTGCTGAAATCCTTACTGAGCTTGGCTATGATCCCGAAATGATTGAAGCCATAAAAATGCATAATGAAGAAGCTACCGGACTGGAAAGAAATACCGTTTTTCAGCACGCACTGGCTGCCGGTGAAACCATTACCGGATTAATATTCGCTACTACCTATGTTTATCCCGACAAAAAAATTGCCTCCGTAAAACCCAAATCTGTAGTAAAACGCATGACAGAAAAGGCCTTTGCAGCATCCGTCAAGCGGGAACACATCCTCGAATGCGAAAAAATAGGAATACCAATGCCTGAATTTGCAGACTTAGCAGTGAATGCCATGCGGGAAATTGCTGATGAACTGGGATTATAAGTACCTGATAATGTTGTAACCGGAAAATTGTTAACATGGAAGTAATCATAAGAAAAGCGGTCAAAGATGATGTAAATTCAATCCTGAATTTAATAAAAGAGCTGGCAGAATATGAAAAAGCCCCTCAGGAAGTAACAGTTACCACTGATGAACTGATCAGGGACGGATTTGGGAAAAATCCGGTATTTCATGTTTATCTTGCTGAAAATAAATCTCACGGAATTGTTGGGATGGCATTCTGGTATTTTGCCTATTCAACATGGAAGGGAAAATGTATCTATCTGGAAGATATTATCGTCAGGCAGGAATTCAGGCGACAGGGAATCGGAGAAAAGCTATTCAATGAAGTGTTGAAGGCAGCCAGAGAACATAAGGCCAAACGGCTGATGTGGCAGGTGCTTAACTGGAACACTCCTGCCATCGAATTTTACAAGAAGAAATACAGGGCAGAAATCAGCGATGAATGGCTGAACGGCAGGCTGACAGAAAATGAAATTCAGCACTTTGAATTACCGTGATTTTTCTTTAAATAACTGATTGCTAAAATCTTACAAAAAAATCAGGTATCATTTTAAACAGCATTTTCCTTATTGCTCTTTATCAGAAGGGTTGACAACCAGGCAACCAGAATACAAACCAGAAAAACGAGGATACGTGCATTAAAATGTTCACTCATGCCGGTACTGATCCAGACAACAGAAAGCAATAGTCCGGTAATTGCTGTGATAAGGGCGGCTTTTCCATGAAAACGTTTCCAGAACAAAGAAAAAAGGATCACAACTGAAAAAGTGCATCCCACACCTGCCCAGACATAACCTACAATATTGAAAATCAACTTCTGAGGGGTAAGAAGGGCAAAAACAAGTGCCACCATTGCCAGTAATAAAGTTATCAGCCTTGATTTGAAAAGTGAGTGCCTGTCGTTTTCGGCATTTTTATTTTTGCTCATTGGTTTAATAATGTTTTCGGAAAGCTCTGTGGCCGAGAGGATAAGCAGGCTATCTGCAGTAGAAAGCATGGCTGCAATCACTCCCGTAATCAGCAAGGTAGAAAATGCAGGATGAAACAAAACTTTCATCAATTCGGGCATTACTTTTTCCTGATCATCAAGACTTTGAGGACCAAAGACAGCAATGCCAATCCATCCGATACAAAGAGCACCCGTATAGGCAATGATTGTCCAGATGACACCAATATTTCTGGCCATCTTCGCATGTTTGTGATCTTTAATGGCCATAAAACGCATACTCAGCTGAGGCATGCCGCCCAGATAACCGAAAAACCAGGAAAACCCGGTGGCTATGACAACACCTGAAGTATAACCTTTTGCTGCACCTGTAAGAGAAGAATAGGTATCGCCTGCGCGGTGAATGGCATCAGGAATGTTTTGAGCAAAAAGTTCGGGATGATGAGCGATATACCAGATGCCGACCACAGGTCCGGCAATCAGGGCAATAATCATGATAACTGCCTGTATCACATCGGCATAGACAACGCTTCTGAATCCACCATATATGGTATAAGGCACCACAATAGCCATCATTATCAACATGCCGATAACAGGTTTTATCTCGAACAGGCTGTTAAAAGTTTTGCCACCACCAATGAGTTGAGCCCCGACATAAAGGAAAAAGAAAAACACAATAGTCAGGCTGACGACTATTTTCAACCATTTCCCGGTATCGGGGTGGAACCGGGCCAGCAATTCAGTAAAAGTCGAGACTTTGTAATGTTCAGCGGCATTGCGCAGCCGCCAGGCAATTAAAACCCATGCTGTAATGATACCCGCCACACATCCGATAGCAGTCCATATCTCTGTGAGTCCTGTCGCATAAGCAGCACCGGGAAGCCCCAGCAATGCCCATGAGGATTCACCCGCAGCCCTTTCGGAAAGAGCAGCCGCCCATCCGGGCAAGCCTCTGCCAGCAATGGCAAAATCTTCGGATGACTTGACTTTTCTTCCATGATAAAATCCCCATACCAGAATAAACACCAGATACAGGCAAATGACGATAATTTGAATAGTCATAGGCTTTTGTTTTTTGCGTAAAGATAAAATCTTTCATGGCAATAAAATAAAATCTTAGCCCTGATCTGATTCAAAAGCAAATCTAATTTATTGACTATCTTTGCAGTAGAAATTTTTTATTCAAAATAATCAGATGACTCAGTCAAAAACTAAACTAACGGTCGTTTTCTTTTTCATCATGGTATTGAACCGGCATCTCTCCTATTCACAGCTTTTTGATACCTTAATCAGTCTCACTTTTACTCAGGGGACCTGCAGGATACACGACATATATATTTCTAATAACCAATGTATTATGTTGTATGATCATGAAAAAGAGTTGTTTGTTTACAACTCTTCTGACCGTGAAAATCCATTTTTTTTAAAAGCCCGTCTGTCCAGTGAAAAAGGTGACCGGTACAAGACATCAAACAGTTATCAGGTAAAACAACCCCGATTGTGTAATGAAGGGAAACTGGTGGTAGCAGCTTCAGACCTCGACCAGGATGGGTTGGGAGGCAGGTTTTTACGCTGGGACCTTCAAGAACAAAAACAACTGGACGATATTATTACAGGGCAATGGGGTATCGGAAAATGGGCTGTAAGCAGTGACGGAAGGTATTATGTCAACTACTTTTTAACAAAACCCGGTAAAAAAATTCCTGTTATTGATGCAATGACCAACAAAACCATGCATATCAAAACAAAATACATCCTTTACTCCGACAGTATTTTTTTTACAGACGACAATCGTTATCTTGTTTTTCTGTCGGCACTCGATGGGCAGTCTTTTAAAAATAAAGTATTTCGTTTTCCCGAACTTACCATTGAAAATACCAGTTATACCTTTTCAAAAAGCAACAGGCTGATGGCTGACAATGTCAGCTATAGTATTGAGAATGATTCATTAATCATCACTTCCGGAGAAAATATCCAAAAAATATATATAGAGGGAAAGTCATTTTTGTGGCAGAATAAAAATGATGGTAAAATTTACCTTGCCATCAGTAATAAAAACAAGCTAAAGGTTATTGCCATCAAAGGACAAAAAAACTAAAGCACGTCCACTCCTTTTTCAATAATCTCCTTCGTATCCCTTGCAATAACGAGCTCTTCATTGGTAGGAATAACCATGATTTTCACCTTAGAACTTTCAGTACTGATGATTGCTTCTTTTCCCCTCAGGCCATCATGTTTGGGAAAATCAAGCTCAGCGCCAATAAACCCAAGATTTTTGCAAATGTTACCCCTTGTTTCAACATCATTTTCACCGATACCTCCTGTGAAGATAATGGCATCCACTCCATTCATGGCAGCGGCATAAGCTCCGATATACTTACGAACCCTGTAGGCATACATTTCAAGGGCAAGGGCAGCTCTTTCATTACCTTCCGAAGCGGCTTTTTCAATATCCCTCATATCGGATGAAATACCTGAAACTCCAAGCATACCACTGAATTTATTAATCAGGGTATTGGCAGCATCCAGATCGATTTCCTCTTTATCAATAATATAGGTAAAAGCACCCAGGTCGAAATCACCGCAGCGGGTTCCCATGATCAGACCTTCAACAGGAGTCAAACCCATTGAGGTATCGACTGATTTTCCTCCGTCAATGGCGGCAATGGAAGCTCCATTCCCCAAATGGCAGGTGATAAGTTTCAGGTCTTTTATGTCTTTTCCCAGAATTTCAGCAGCTCTGTTCGATACATACCGGTGACTTGTTCCATGAAAACCATAGCGTCTGACCTTGTATTTCTCATAAAGACTGTATGGAATGGCATACATATAGGCATAAGGAGGCATGGTCTGGTGAAAAGCCGTATCAAAAACACCTGCCTGAGGTATATCCGGCATTAATTCCTTGACTGCATAAATACCCTTGAGGTTGGGTGGATTATGAAGCGGAGCCAGATCAATACATTCTTCCATCTTGGCAATGACTTCATCGGTAATTCTGACACTTCCCTTAAAACGCTCTGCTCCATGAACCACGCGATGTCCTACCGCATTGATTTCTTTGACACTTTTTATACAGCCCCTGCGTTCGCTGGTTAATACTCCGATAATATATTCAATACCTGACTGATGATCAAGCACCTCGCCTTCGAGAGTTACCTTATCCCCATCATATCTTTCATTTTTTAAAAAAGAACCGCTTAATCCTATTTTTTCGACAATTCCTTTGGCTAACACTTTTTCATCAACCATGTCAAACAATTGATATTTTATGGAAGAACTGCCGCAATTTAATACTAATATTTTCATTTTCTTCTGATTTTGTAGTGATTAAAAGTCTTCACGACCAAGATTGAGAATAGAGCCGGGCTTTGATATTCTTCTGCCGTTTTCATATTTGTAAAAGCCTTCTCCTACACGCCTGCCATACATTTGGGAACGTACCAGACGCTTAATAATTGGGGATGTCTTGTACTTTTTATCACCAAATTCATCATAGAGCCCTTCCATCCATTTCAGCAATTTATCTAGGCCTATTTTATCTGCGAGGGCAAAAGGTCCCATCTGCATACCGAAGCCCTTCATCAGGGTTTTATCAATGTCTTCAACCGTTCCGACACCTTCCATCAGCAATTCACAGGCTTCATTAATCAGCGGAATGATCAGACGGGTGGAAATATTACCGGGAGAAGCTGTTACATTGATAATTTCTTTTTTCAGCATCCTGGCAAATTTATTAATGATGTCGATGGTATTCTTATTGGTAACCACACATTTGTTCAGTTCAATAATGTCAACTGAATGAACAGGAGAAAGAAAGTGAATGCCAACAGCCCGTTCGGGATGTTTTAAAACCACAGCCAGATCGGCAACCAGAACGGTTGAAGCATTGGTAGCTATAACAGTTTGATCATCAACATGTTGTTCGACTTTTCTGAAAACATTCTTCCTTTCTTCAAGATTGCTGATTGTTTTTTCGGTATTAATACACTCGATCACAATATTTGAATCTTTTAGTTCAGTATAATCGGTCGTGAGCCTGATTCTCGACATGATCGATTTTTTTTCTCCGGGAGTCATCCCCCACCTGTTAATCATATTGTCGAGCAAATCACTTATCAACTGACTAATGATAGACAGTCGTTCTTCTGAAATATCGACTATCACCACATCCATTCCGGCCTTGGAAACAGTAACCGAGATTTCCTGTCCCATTGTACCGCCTCCGACAATACCAATTTTTTTGATAAGTCCGTCCTGGGTACGGTTACGTTTTTTTAAACCATAATCTTCTAAAACTTCCATTTTATATTTTTTTAACGATTAAACACCACCTGCCTGGTTGGCAGTAATAGCAATAACATTAACAATATCATCCACAGAGCAGCCCCGTGAGAGGTCGTTGATAGGAGCAGCCATCCCCTGAGTAACCGGCCCGACAGCTTCGGCACCAGCAAGGCGTTGTACAAGTTTATAGGCAATGTTTCCACTTTGCAGGTCAGGGAAAATTAAAACATTTGCTCTTCCGGCTATTTCGCTGCCCGGAGCTTTTTTCTTCCCGATAGATTCAATCAAAGCGGCATCTGCCTGAAGTTCTCCGTCAATTTTCAGATCCGGTGCAATCTGTTTGGCAATTTTTACAGCTTCCACTACCTTATCCACCAGCGGATGAGAGGCACTTCCTTTGGTTGAAAAACTAAGCATGGCCACACGAGGCTCTATTCTGCCCAATGCACGGGCAGTATGGGCGGTTGCAATGGCTATGTCGGCAAGTTGTTTTGCATCCGGGTCTGGATTTAAGGCACAATCAGCAAAAAGAATTAAACCATCTTCTCCAAAACTCTTGTCTTTCAACAACATAAGAAATGTACTTGAGACAATCGAAATGCCGGGCATGGTTTTGACGATCTGCAAAGCAGGACGAAACACATCACCTGTGGCATTATTAGCTCCGGCAACCTCTCCATCCACTTCTCCGCTTTTTATCAGCATAACACCCAGATACAACGGATCTTTTACCAGTTTTTTTGCTTCCTCAGGTGTCATTCCTTTATTTTTCCGGAGATTATAAAGCATTTCGGCATATTCATCCATGCGGTGAAAGCGATCAGGATTGACAATTGTCGCTTTTGCAATGTTTTTCAATCCAAACTTTTCAGCTTCTGCATGAATCATTTTTTCATCCCCGATTAGGGTGATTTGTGCAATTTTCGTTGAAATGGCAATATCTGCTGCTCTCAGGGTACGTTCTTCCCATGCCTCAGGGAGCACAATACGCTTATTGAGTTTTTTTGCATTTTCGTGAATGCTTTCTAAGAGTGTCATGATTTGTTTGTTATTTAATTCACAATAATTTGAGAGGCAAAACTAAACGTTTTCATTCTATTCAGAAAATATTTTTTGTTTCTAAAAATAAGTAAATTCCTCTCCTGCATAGTGAATGACAACTTCTTTTCCGGAGCTTTCCTCCACATGTCCGATGATTCTGGCTTCAATACCGAATTGGCCGGAAACGGCAATTAATTTATCAGCTAAATCCGGATGGCAATAAATTTCCAGACGATGTCCCATGTTGAAAACTTTAAACATTTCATTGAGCGGGGTATCATTTTGTTGCTGAATCAATCTGAATACCGGTGGAATTTCAAACAGATTATTTTTTACAATTTTAAGATTATCAATAAAATGGAGAATTTTGGTTTGTCCACCTCCCGTACAATGTACTATGCCATGAAGTTCGCTTCTGTAAGAAAATAAAATTTCCTGAAGCAAAGGCAAATAAGTACGAGTGGGAGAAAGCAACAATCGACCTACATTAATATCACTTAATCCGGTATTATCAGTCAGAAACATTTTCCCTGAATAAATTACTTCCGGAGAAAGAGCCGGATCGTAAGATTCGGGATATTTTTCTGCATAATATTTATTCAAAACTTCGTGGCGGGCAAAGGTCAATCCATTTGAGCCAATACCGCTGTTATACCCATCTTCATAAATGGATTGGCCAAATGAAGCGAAACCTACAATCACATCGCCCGGCTGCGGCCTTATTTCAATGACCTCGTTTCTTTTAATACGAGTTGCTACTGTTATTCCAACATCAATGGTACGGACAATATCCCCGACATCAGCAGTTTCACCTCCGGCCAAATAGATATTAATCCCAAATTTTTTCAGTTTCTCTGCAAAAACAGCCTGTGCATTGATCACTCTTGAAATAACTTCACCACTGATTAGGTTTTTATTTCTGCCAATGGTTGATGACAAAATGAAATTACTGGCAGCACCCGAGCAAGCCAGATCATCAATATTCATCACTATTGCGTCCTGAACGATACCTTCCCACACATTTTCATCTCCGGTTTCTTTCCAGTATAGGTAAGCCAATGAAGTTTTTGTTCCGGCTGTATCGGCATGCATGATGAGGGCATACTGCTCATCTCCGTAAAGAAAATCGGGAAGTATTTTACAGAAAGCCTGAGGATAAAGACCTTTATCGAGATGTTTTATTGCTTCATGAACATCTTTTTTATCAGCAGAAACCCCTCTTTTCTCGTATTTCATAACCTTGAATTTCATCGCAATTTCGGGTTATTCAAATGACGGGTAGCATCTCTCCTGCTTTTTTTTTCAAACGATTTTTTTAACTCCTCAGTGAGATCCACCCCTGTCTGATTGGCAATACAAAGGAGTACCCAGAAGACATCAGCCAGCTCTTCACCGATAGAGGCTTTATCTTCATGCTCCTTAAACGACTGATCTCCGTAAACTCTTGCCATCAGACGGGATAGTTCGCCTACTTCTTCTACCAGTACGGCAAGATTGGTAAGTTCGCTGAAATACCTGACACCTTTTTCTTTGATCCAGGTATCCACCATTTTTTGAGCATCTTTGATGGTCATTTCCATAATCTTATTCATCATAAAACAAAAATCCCGGCTTTTGACCGGGACTTTTGCATTATTGGGTTAAAAAACTTATTTCGTTAAGGTTATCTTTTCAATAACACTTGATACGGTGGTTGTAACATTTACAAAGTAAACGCCAGCGGCCTGGTTGCTGAGGTCAATCCTGAAGGTTCCGCCAACCGTATTGTGCAGACTCAAAGCATTGATCTGATGACCGAGCATATCAGTAATCACAATGCTCAACTCTGTATTCTGCGGCAATTGAACATCCACAAGGAATTCACCCCTGGTCGGATTAGGATAAACCCTGACATACCTTGCCAACCCTTCTTCCATGCCAATACTCTTTTCACATTCATCGACATTGACATACCGGGTAACCTTAAGTGCCTCATTCCCTGAATTATCCACTGCACTATAGACAATCGAATACAGACCGATATACCTGTTGACATAGTAATCAGTGAAATAGGAACCGCTCAATGTAGGTTTAAGGTTTTTGTCAAAGTTATCGGTTACGGTTGCCGTAACAGTTGTCAGGTCAAGTGTATCGTAACGGCAGATGTTGTAAACATAATCACCTACCAGTGTGATAACCGGCTTTTGAGTATCTTTTACACGAACGGTAAATGAAATCATGCTGCTGTTACCGGAACCATCTTCCACCTTGTAAGTAAAGGTAAAGTCGCCCAGCTGATTGGCAGGGTTGCCTAACCCAAAGGTGGAAACGTAGGTACCTCCGTAAGTTTCAGTCATTTCACTCAAAGAGTTGTAATTATCAGTAACGTTGACTGAAGGCATCTGGAAGACACTAAGCACTTCAATAGTGATGGTATCGCCATCTTTATAAGGTGGTTTAACTGCAATGACAGGTGCCTTGGTATCTACCACATTGACCACACGCTGTACACTTACCGGACCATTTCCGTTGCAATCAGTGATGGAATAAGTCAGGGTGTAACTCCCAAGTTTGTGGATATTGACTGATCCTGTAATTTCAGGCTGGAGGTTTTGACAGTAGTTGTCAGTGATGGTTACACCGGGATCATTGAAAGTTGTATGAACATCAATATCCATTACACTGTAACCATTCAGGTAAATCTTCGGATCATCGAGGTCACGTATGCTTACCCATCTTGATACGGAGGCAGTATTGCCTTTTTTGTCATAGGCAGTATAAGTAATCTGATAATCGCCAAGCTGTGCGGTATCAACACTACCTGTAATATCCACTTTATCAAGACCAGAGCAGGTATCATAGGCATTATACCCCGGATCAGTATAGAGACTAAAGACATTCAGGGTATCAAATTCTTTTCCTTTAAGTGTGATGACAGGTGCTACATTGTCGGGATTAACAATAATCACCCTGCGTTTGGTTGCAATATTGTTGTACGGGTCTTTTGCTTCATAAATGTAGAAGTATGTCCCTGAATTTTTGCAATCCAGATTGGTGCCTTTATCAGTTACAGGAATACTACCGGCAATATTATCATAAGCAGTAGCACCGGCATCCTTATAGTTACAGTTACATTGTTCAAGATATACAGTGTCGCTGCCGATAAGTGTTATTTCCGGAGGAGTTCCGTCAGGCCTGATAACTACACGATAATCTTCCACTTCACCAAAGAGGCGGTTACCACAGGAACCGTTAGGCATTCCACCTAAAGAAGTAGCTACACGCATTCTGGTAGAACCCTGGGTTGCAGTCGAAGGAACGGAGAAGGTGAGTTCCCAGAACAAAGTTGAGGCATCTATTTCGGTGCCAAGCAATTCGCCCTGGTCATCAAAGTCACCGTCTATGTTCCAGTCAATCCATGCAGCACGGTTCATTTTGTTAAAGGTAGAGTTACGTTCAACGGTTAACTTATAGGTACCCAGAATATCAAGGTATGTCCAATGGTCATTGCTGTAGTTGGTATAAGCAGCTTTTCCGATCCCTGAAGCATTGTTGATGCTTTCAAGTTTCACACGGCTGATACCTATGTCTGCATTCAGGTTTGAGGCAGTTGGTTTGCAATAGGCAATAGCTTCAATATAGTCTTGTTTGTAAATGCTGTCAGTATAGTATAAATCGTAAGTAGCATAGAGTTTAATGGAATATTTGCCTGTTTTTTCGAACCTGATAATCGGATTCCGGCTGGTTTCTGAAGTACCACCGACAAAGGTGTGTGATTTTACCCAGTTGTTCTGGTCGTCCAGCATGGTATCAGGGTAAACTTTCCATAGCCAGCTATTCACACAGCCAAGCGGATTAAACAAATTACCGTGTGTTTCATCTGTGAACTTCACATAATCTTCTTTGGCTACAGGTTTTCTGATATCAGCGTTAAAGTCAGCTGTCGGTGGGTCAGTGGGTTGATCAACATAAACTTTCTTTGTTTTGGTAGAAGTACCACCACAGTTGTCAACCTGAAGTGTAATATCATAAGAACCACCAAAGAAGAGATAAGTATAAGAAGCAATCGAATCGAAAGCATCAAAGAACTTATCCATGTCAAAATCCCAGTTGAAGGAGAGAGCTTCTCCCTTGCTGGTAGAATGGAAGGTTGCCGGGACACCGAGGCAAATAGTATCAGGCCCTTCAAAATCAGCAACAGGAGCCGGGAACAAAGCAGGAGTTCCATACCATTCACCTTCCCAACCTGCGGCTTGTCCGCTTCCGTTGGTAATCCATTCGATATACAGTTTACCGGTCGATGAGGTGAATTTTTTCTGGAAGGTTGCATCTGTAAAGTTGCCATAAATACCATTCGGATAATTCGTTGTATTCCAAAGCTTTTTACCTTGATTGTTCGTTCCTTCATAAACTCTCAGATAATCGCCTGAAAGAGAAGTAAAGTTTTTCAGTTCGAAAGTTAATTCACCGGCACAGGGTTCAAGTGCAATATAGCAATTGACGTTGTTGCCATAATTGGATAATGGACCGCCATCATCGTAAAGAATACCGTACAAGCTCTTTGTAGTGGTCGGGAATGCAGCGATACACATCCACTGGGATGGTTTTACGATGATATATTTTTCCTTACACATTGAATCGGCACCGACACTGTTCTTTGTCCACAGACAGATTTTGTAAGTGCCGGGATAATCAAAGCTGATGTAAGGGTTCTGTGATTTAAAATGTGTGGGCGGAATATAGGAATGTGATGGCATCATTCCACCTAAAGCAGGATCATAAACTGAATCCGGAAACACACTCCATCTCCATTCTGTCGGACAGTTGGTTGATAAGTCGTAGAACTGAACCGGAAAGGCAGTTTCAACTATATTCATTTCAGATACAAAATCAGTTACAGGTTTTACTTTGGGATAATCAGCCACAACAATTTTGGTAAAAGTATCGCCACCACCGCAGTTTTCAGTAATTAGTGTAATTGTATCAATATCCGGATCCGGGAATGTTGTTACAAAATGAAAATCATTTGTTTTAAATTTTCCATTCATATACCACCAGTAACCCTGCAGGGCAGTTTTGGAAGCAGCATTGGCAAAGGTTACAGGAGTACCGACACAAACGGTATCTTCAGAAAGGAATTTGGATTTGGGTTTCTGTACAGGATAACTGGATTCATCAGCACCAATGGCTGTTTCATAAATACAACGTGCATCTCCGTCCACATCAGTTTTTAGTTTAAAGTCATTTTTAAAGCGCATGGGCGGAAAAGCAGAATTAATATGATAGTCTGTTGCACTGACGAATTTCGGATCTTCATTTTCCATAGAGGCCATATCGTGAACCCCGACATTGCCTTGTGCAGCCTGCCATTGAGCGAGGTTTTTACAGTAGGCATTCAGGTATGTACCTGACAGATAATCATAGTAATACCAGAAGTCCCATCCTTTTCCGGTTGTATAAAGGTAATCATTTCTGTCGCAGAAGACCCTTCCAGTGTAATAAATATAATAGAATCTCAACAGATAGCCCTGACTCTTGGAATAGAAAATATTGTTGAAAATATTTACCGAGTTGGGATAATAATTTACAGCAAGACAATAGGCATAATCGGAAGAATTGGTATTGCCTTCAACGACAATGGTATTATGAAGCACCTGACAACGGGTTGCATAATAATATAAGGTAATGGCCTGCTGATACTGAGCATCCATAAAGTTGGAAATAATATTATTGACGATATAGGTTGTATCACCTGATCCATAATATCCTTCATAATACATATTATAGCCATATCGGCCGGGATTCAGAATGTTTCCATCGAGAACAGTTCCCTGACCATAGTAGCTGTACATACCATAAGCATAGCTGTAACGGAATCCGGAAATTCTGTTCTGTATAAACATGCTTCTTTTATGATAATAAGCATAAACAGCATAATAATACTGGTTTTTGAATACATTGCGATAGAATACATTACTGTCAAGATTCGGAGTATTATAGGTTTGCCCCGTAAGACCTACACCTACATAACCATTATTTAATTCACAGTTCGAGACAACGTTGTAGCTGCCATTGGCACCATAAGACGAATACGAACTAGCAGAGCCTGAGAAAAGTACCACATTATAGCTGCTGCTGGTTGACAGATAGGCATTTAAAACGCAGTTGTCAAAATTGTTATACCTTGCATCGTTGTGGAACCAAAGCACACAATAGTTGGAGGAATTGACTGCATTGATGGTAAAGTTTTTAAATCTGTAATACTTTGCTCCATCAATGTCAATAACGGCCTGCTGGGTATTGGTAATGAAGGTCGTTGATTTGTCAGCTCCGATAAAGGTAACGGTATTGGTAGCACTCATACCGGTTATTGGCTGAAGTTTAATAGCCTGGTTATAGGTGCCGGCTGCCACATTGAATACCACAGGACCAACTATGCCGCACTGGGCAAGTTTGGTCAGTGCTTCATTAATTCCGGGGAAATCTGCTCCGGTACCACCAATTTTATAGGTACCTTTCATCCCCGTACAGAAGTTGATATATAAAGTATCGTCTGACCTTTTATTATCAGGGAAAGAGTCGTTTGCATTGGTAACCCATGCTCTTAGTTTATGATCCCCGGGTGTAGGGACATACACTTTTTTAGCAAAGACATAGGTTTCTTCTTCTCCGGGATATAAAGTACCTCCTTTTGGTGTGTAGTTAAGAACCAACTCAGGAGTTCCCCAGTCGAGTGAATAGCCGAGGTCGAGCCAGTAAACGGTATCGGCACCGAGGTTCTGAAATGCAAATTCAAATAAGTTACTGTCAACCCCGAAAACCTGAGGCTGGACTTTTCTGGTTGATGCCACATTAAAGCCGGATAAGGGTTGAACAGTTACCGCATAATCTTCGGTTTCACCATAGTAGTTGTAAGCATCTGTACAGGCAGTTGCCAGCGTATTGTTAGTGCCACCGCCATAGGCATCATAAGTCAGCTCTATACGAAGGCGTGTAGTCCCCGGTACTGCTGTAGCAGGTACAGCAATAGTGGTTGAAACGGTAGAGCCGTTTACAGCAGGCACGCCCGAACGATCCCAGATGATTTCCGTTGAAGAAAAAGAACCATCTTTGTTCCAGTCTGCCCATACACGCATGCAGAAATTATAGGATGTTCCTATACCTACTGCACATTTTACTTCCATGGTGTAGTTGGTGGCTGCGATCAGGTTAGCATTGTAGGAACTGGTGTAGTCAGAATAACCGGATGATGTATAAGTGTTGTTGTAGTTATACATCGTTCCCAGTTTCACTGATTCAATGTACCAGTACCCATACTGAGCATATTGCCATGTGGATGAACAATAAGTCTGTGAAACTGCATTGAAACTCACCCAGCTGAGCAATGCAAAAATAAACAGTGTAACGACTTTTCTCATATAATTATCAATTAAGGGTTTACAATTTTACCATCAAATTTAAAAACACTTTTACCTTTTACAGGTTTATTCACTTTGCAAATCTAATATAATTTTCCAAAAGCGTAAAAAAATTTTTGATTTTTTTCCCGTGTTGACAAAGATTTTTGTCAATGGTCAAAAATTTACTCAGTCATTAATAAAGATAATTTATAAATCTTTCATTATCAAACAACTACGAAGGAGCCTGAATTTGAACTCATTTTTAACAATAAAAATTTTCAGAATTTTTAACTTCTCTATTTTCGCATGTAAATTTTCAGCTTTGAAAAGACGCCATATTTTATGCTTTTTCGGGATTATTTTGTTCAACCTGTGTCAGTTAGATGGCTTAGCTGCTGAAAATTTATCCGATTCAGCAGGAAAAATTCTCTTTCGTGAGAATTGCGCAAGCTGTCATGAAATCGGACGTGTATTAACCGGCCCCGACCTGAAAGGCATTTCTGAGAGAAGGACAAAAGATTGGCTGATCAGATTTATCCGGAATTCTGCTGAAATGATTGAGGCCAATGATCCTCAGGCTGTCAGGATATTCAGGGAGTTTAAAGAAGTCAATATGCCGGCAACAAGCTTATCAGACAGCGAGATTGTATTGATTATCAATTATATAGAAAACTATATTCCGGTTGTTGAAAAAGCCTTGACACGCAAATCGCCCTCTACTCAACAGCGTGGCGTAAAAATACCGCTTTTACTCCTGCTATCTGCTTCATTGTTCTTAATGTTTTTTTTACTCTTAATTGTTCTAATCCTTTGCAGATCAAGAGCAGGCAAAGATATACCTTTGCTTCCTGCTTTTGTCAGGTTCTTAAATATGATTCCTTTAAGTTTTTATGTTACGCTCCTTGTTTTATTGGTAACCATTATGTTGGTTTCTGCAAATAATTACTACCGGAAGATTAATATTCTGAAGCAATTCTCTGCAACCCGAACAACGATAGACTTCAGCCATCAGCAACATTACGAGGATTATCAGATCAATTGTGTTTACTGCCATGTCTCCTCATTAAGCATGAAAACAGCCAACCTTCCGACCGCCACACATTGCATGAAATGTCATAACTACATCAGAAAAGGAGAAAAGACAGGTGAGAAAGAAATTTCAAAACTTTTAAAACTGGTGGGAAAAAACATGGATATTGAGTGGGAAACAGGATACCGGCTGTCCCGTCATGTTCATTTCGACCATGCACTACATACAATAAGTGGTGGATTCGAATGCACTGACTGCCATACTGATCCGGCAGATGTGCGCATTCAGAAAGGAGACTTTACCATGAAATGGTGTATCAACTGCCACAAAAAAAACAATTATTCTGCAGAAAACAACATTCCGGGAATAAAAGCAGGTCAACAGGTCAGAACGGATTGCATCTTGTGTCATTATTAAAATGAAAGATAAGAAAGAGTCAAATATTGATAAAAAGAGGGATCTTCTGAAATCAGACAGGCGGGAATTCATTAAATTATGCTCAGCAGGTTTGGCCGCAACAGGTCTGCTAAGTTCCTGTAAAAATACAGTGATCAGAAATATCCTGCCTTATCCGGCAAACAGCTACCGCGAATTGCCTGGCAATATCAAATGGATAGCCAGCAGTTGCAACCAATGTCATGCACATTGCCCAATACTGGTTAAAACCTATGAAAACAGGCCAGTACTGATAGAAAGCAATCCTATGGATGAATTTCCAAACGGAATCATTTGTAAGAAAGGAATTTCAGCCTTGTTTGAGTTGTATAGCGATAAAAGAGCAGAAAAAACACTCATAAATGGGAAACAAGCCGAAATTGCTGATGCCAGAGAGCATTTAAAATCCTTAATCAGCCAACAGCAACAGGAGAACAAACCGTTTTACCTCATCACTTCTGCCGTCTACAGTCCATCGCTTAAGTCATTAATTAATGGTATCAAAAATAAGTATCCCTGTATCCGCCATGTTGTATATGATCTTTCTGTAAGTCAGGCCGTTAGAAATCTTCTTAAAGAATATGTTACTCCCAATGCACTTCCGGTTTATCATTTCGAAAAAACAAAAATAATCATCAGTGTGGAGGATGACTTTCTAAGCCATCCGGAATATGTTGATGCCTATTTCAGAACCCGGCAGGTTTCAACCATTGAAGAAATGTCGTATCATCTTCAGATAGAAAGCAGACCGACACCTACAGGTGCAATTGCCGATCAGCATCTGCTGCTGTCTCCTGATGAACAACTGAAATTTCTTAAAAACATCAGCTCAAGCTTAAGCAAACTTCTTTCCGGTCATTCCAATCAATTTCAGAATGAAGAAACTTATGATAGTTTGATCCCTTTACTGGTAAAAAAATTACTTGAATACAAAGGCAGATCCATTATTGTATCGGGGTCACAAAATTATGAAAATCAACAACTTGTTGCATATATTAATCAATTGCTCGGAAATTTCAACCGCACCATCAGCTTTATTGCCGCTGACGAAATTACTTTACAAGGTGATCTAAGTTTTCCCTCCTTTCTGAAAGAAATTTCTTTCGTTGATAAACCCCTGATTTTTGCAGCAGAATGTCACGATTCTGTATTTGAATTTTTAAAACAAGATTCAAAACTCATCCGGCTTGGAATATTTCCCCACCCCCGCAAAAAATCATTTGAAATAAGCTTTGCCGGCAAGTTATTCCCTGAACGGTGGGAGGATTTTTGGCATCCTCAGGGTTTCATCAGCTTCAGCCAACCGGTGGCCGAGCCTTATCCCCGCCAAATTCAATTGCAGGAAATCTTACTCTATCTTCTTGATTATCAAGGTGAATATTATGACTATCTCCATGACTTTTATCTTAATAAAAACTTCCTTTCCTCTCAGGAAAACAACCGGTTAACCTGGGAAAAAGTCTTGCATGACGGCTATCTCAGAATTCCCCGGAATATACTGAAAGAACATCAGTTTGACAGGCTTTTGCCTGATTTTAAAATGATTGAAAAGAAAGAAAATTCATCCGGAACAATTCAGATTTTTTTAAATCATGTGAAAGACAGCACTGCATATAATCCATTACTGAGTGATTTTGCGAACCCCATGACAGGTGTGCTCAATCAGGCTGTAGTCAGCATATCGGAACAAACAGCAAAAACTAAAAACCTGACAGATGGTGATGTGGTAGATATTATCAACGGGAAAAATATCATCACTGCCACAGTTTCCATAATTCCTGAAATACCGGATCATGTATGGCAAATGGAAACAGAATTTACAGAAGAATATGGTTGTCAGGTTTTTAAACTATTGAAATTCGAAGACTACCAGATCAGCAATGAAATCACAGATTTTAGCATCCGTAAAACAGGAGAAAGGCAAAAGTTGTTTAAGAATCAGGCTAGCCTGATGACAAAAAGCAAGCCTTTACCGGAATATACATGGGAAGAATACACTGCTCTGACCAGAGATGAAGAAAGTCTGAAGAGGGATTTTACCCGGAAGCAAAAATATACCCCTCAGTGGGGACTTGTCATCGATCTGAATAAATGTACGGGCTGTGCCAACTGTGTAGCCGGTTGCATGACCGAAAACAACATCCCATTTGTCGGGCATGAGGAAATTTCAAAAAACCGAAGTCTGAACTGGATCCGCATTGAAAAAATAATCAGAAAAGAAGGTAAAGAAAAGACTATCAGCTTCTTACCGGTCATGTGCCAGCAATGCGAAACGGCACCCTGCGAACGGGTATGCCCGGTAGGAGCCAGCAGCCACAGTCAGGAAGGGCTGAACCAACAAAACTATGAACGCTGTATCGGTGCCCGTTTCTGCAACAACAACTGCCCTTATCTTGCCCGTACCTTTAATTATCTGAATTATGCATCAAAAGCATATCAAAACAATAATAAATACAGGATGTTGCTTAATCCGGAAGTAAGTGTCAGGGAAAAAGGGGTAAGTGAAAAATGTACATTCTGCATACAGAGAATTCAGGAAGCAAAACGTAAAGCCAAGATCAACAATGAGCTGATCACTGATGGCACTATCAAAACCGCCTGTGAACGAGCCTGCACTTCGGGGGCTATTACTTTCGGCAATCTTGCCGATCCGGCTTCTTTTGTTTATCGATCTTCTCTCAGCAAAAGGGCATTTTATCTCCTCGAAGACAAAGGTACCAAACCCAAGGTCATTTATCTGGCCAGGGTCAGAAACAGCCAGTTCATTAAAAGCAGGAATAATGAAGGATAAAAACCACACCAACATATTGCCCTCCCTCTCTTTTAAAAGCAAGTGGCTGATATTCTTCATTTTATCAATTCTGCTAATGATTCCCGGCCTGATTACCATTGTAAAAATTTTCCGCTACGGGCTTGGTGTCCTTCCCTTAAATCAGGGTATTTTTTGGGGAACCCTGATCATCAATTTCATCTTCTGGATAGGAGTTGCTCATGCCGGAACTTTTATTTCTGCCATTTTACTGCTGTTACGCCAAAACTGGCGGGAAGAAATTCACCGCTTTGCCGAAGCTATGACCATTATTGCTGTGATTATAGCTGCTCTCATGCCCATTTTTCACCTTGGCAAACCGATTTATTTTTACAAACTTCTTCCCATTACCGAACGTACATATCATCTGTTGCTGAATTTTTCTTCACCACTGGTATGGGATTTTTACGCCATAGCCTCCTATCTCATCATTTCCCTGCTTTTCCTCTATTCAGGCTTACTACCCGACTTTGCCCGTAAAAGGAATCAGTCCTCGTCCGGTTTACAAAAATCTCTATGGAATTACCTGAGCTGGGGTTGGACAGGTTCTTCCCTTCAGTGGAATAACTTTCGGAGGTTTCAATGGATACTTGCATTGATTGCTGCTCCGTTGGTTATTTCGGTTCACAGTATTGTCAGTCTTGATTTTGCAGTTACCCTAAAACCCGGATGGCACCATACCGTATTTCCGGTTTACTTTGTTACGGGTGCCATCATGTCGGGATTTGCCATGATTGCCTGTTGGGTTCCGTTTATCAATCAAAAATATGAAAATCAACATTTTATAACTGAAAAACATCTGGATTTCATGGCCAAAATCATTTTAGGGTGTGCTATCGCATTAACCGTTTTATTTTTAAATGAATGGCTTTCGGTTATCCTCAGCACAAAGCCCACCGCTTTCTGGCTGCTTTCCGGGCAAACAAACCTGATTCTAATTTCTTCCTATCTGCTGACAATCATACTTACGCTTTTACTTCCTCAAATGCTTTGGTTAAAAAAATTCAGAACCAATGGCAAAAAACTTCAGCTTATCAGTTTTCTCATTTTATCGGGGCTTTGGCTTGAGCGTTTTGTCATTGTAATAGCCAATTCATCCGTCTCCACACTGACTTTGGCAAAAATCCCGTATCGGACTACCCTGCCGGCAATTTCATTAATTTTGTTTTCAGCAGGATTTTTTTGCATGTTTACACTACTGGTTATCAGATATCTACCATTAAAAACAACATATAGTCCCGAAACAAATGCCTGAGTTTTCCAAACATATTGAAGCTGTCGTTCTGAGTACTGAAAATGAGAATGTTTTTCTGTCGCTGAGAAAGCTGCTTGAGGAAAATGACATCAGACCTGTCGAAACCTTCAGCCCGCTTGATCTGAACCCGGCCAATCAACAAAGCAGTGGCGGAAGAGCCGGAAAAGTAGTCTTTTACACAGGACTGGCATCATTCATACTGCTGATTGCCCTTCAATTTTATGTTTTCTATCAATCATCCCTCGATCTGGGCGGACTTATAACTATCCGCCTGCTGACCTTTGTTCCTGTTTCATTCGTCATTTCACTCCTGATATCAGCCATCGTGCTGCTGATATGGTTCTGGACACGCTCGTGGCTTGTGCCGGGGACCATACCTGAAAACTACCTGACAGACAATCATTTCCATCTGATTCTGGAAGCCAGGGATTTTGAAAAGCTCAATGGCCTGTTGAAAAAAGATAATTCATTGTCTGTCAGAACGCTTACCATGGTCAGACCGAAAAAACATTTAACTGTCCCGCTGAACCTGAACAAGATATGAAACGAATGCCTGCATATTACTTATTTTTGTTAATGATGCTGATGAATGCCTGCATTTACATCGATCGCAGCGACAGGCTTCCGGAACAAAAACTTCCTGAAAATGTAGTTGCACGTCATGAACTGCCTGATTATGACCTGCCCGGTACAAAAGAAGGCTACCTATTGGCTGCTCAGCGGGTAAATCCGCTTGAACCCACCACCGAAAACAGGGAAAAAGGCAAAAAACTTTATGAACAATACTGCACCCATTGCCATGGAAAAAACGGCTCAGCCGATGCTCCTATGATCGCAAAAGAAAAATATCCGCCACCTCCACCCTTTCAGAAACGGCTCCCGACCATCACGGAAGGACAAATGTTTCATTCAATCTATTATGGTAAAAACCAAATGCCTGAAAATAAAAAAGACCTTACACCCACGCAGATTTGGCTGATTGTGGCCTATATCAAAACTTTCATCACACCTACTGATAGCCTGAAGCCATGAAAATAAGGTTTGTCACACGGATTCATACACGTAATAATTTTCTTTTAGCGGTGATTTCACTGCTCCCAATCGTCATTGGTTTTTTCTTCCTTGATACCATGAAACTGCTGAGTGATATTTATTTCATCCTCCTCAGTCTTCTCATATTACTGACACTTATGTCTGTCTCTCCCCTTGTTTTCATCTTTTTTCAGGAAACCATTCAGGCCAAGTGGTCGAAAAATCTCTATTCTCTTTTCCCCGACATCCGGAAATATTACAAAGTTCTTCTTGTTATCTGGCTGATTATCTTTTCTTTATATAATTTTTTCTTTCAGGCAGCCGAATTAACATATCTGGCAGGGAGAATATGGTTTTATCCACTCTTTATCTTTTTCCGTACAGCTATCTTCCTTTTTTCAAATTTGTACATTTACAATAAGGTTTTTCCCTGTTACATGACACATTCTTACGAATCAAATCTGAGAAAAGTGTCCCCATTCTATCTGATTTTTGTAATATCCGGCATATTCTTTTTTTCATGGGACTGGCTGATATTTCCCCTGCAAAACCCACATGCGGGCATTGTTGCCATTCAGACCATCATAACAGCTTTTGCCCTGTCGGTCGTAAGCCTGATTTTCTTTAACAGAAACAAATTAAGAGGAAGTGATTTGATTAATGACCTTTCCAGATATTTTCTGCTCTTTTGTTGCCTATGGATGTATCTCTTTTTCTGCCATCTGCTGATTTCCGGATATGAGGGGAGCATGGCTATTTCATTAATAAAGAGCGACTTGATTATCAGAATATTAACAATTATTCTCCCGATTTTCCTTTGCTTTGTATTCCCCTTTTCAATCTTGTCAGCTTACCGCAACAGAATTCAGGTAAAAAAACTTGCTGTTGCCTCCCTTTCCTTTTTTACCGGAAATTTTTTCTGGATTTTACTTTTTTTCTCCGGCAGACTTGATAACAACCTCATTATTACCCTATTTCTGATAATCCTTCCTGCTGCCTTTTTTTTCAGCCTGTTGCGGAAATATGACAGCGATATGGAACCATAATGGCCTTACCTTACTTATCAAATGAGGATAATGCAACCTTTTAAGAATTTATCCCATCTTTTGCTTAAAGTTTTGACCATGCGCAAGATATTGTACTTGTTTTCAGCATTTTTACTGTCCGCCATATTATTTTCAGGGTGTGATAATCAGGCACTTACAGGCAAAAAACTCATCAAAATCACTTCCTCTTCCTGCAAACAGTTTACAGAATCAGCCGGAACCGATTCGATTGCACAGGATCAGGATTGTGTCGAATTCACCTACTTACCCGAAAGTAAAACCTTAAAAATCAAGCATCTGAATGCTGCCTTCAATTGTTGCCCTGACAAAGTATTCGGAGAAATCAGCATAGATAGCAACATCATCACCATTGTGGAAAAAGAAAAGCTGACCGATCCATGCAAATGCAATTGTCTGTATGACCTTGACTATGAACTGACAGACATTGAAGCAGGTAATTATATCATTCGCATCACTGAAGCATATCTGAACGATGTGGATGAAAAACTTGAAGCTACCCTCGATTTAAATAAATCGGAAAAGGCTGAAATTTGTAAGAAAAGAACTTCCTATCCATGGATATTTTAAAAATCTGATCATATAAATCAATGAAGATGAAAAAGTTAAGTTTAATTTTATTGCTCCCGTTTATGCTGACCAATTGCAGCAAGGATGCTGTTCAGTTTAATGTCAGCATGAAACAAAAAAGCCTGATCGAAGCCGATAATTCATTTGGTTTTGAATTGTTCAAACAGATTAATTCTGCCACCAGCGAAGATAAAAACCTGTTTATCAGTCCTTTGAGCATTTCCATGGCCTTAAGTATGACCCTCAACGGAGCAGCCGGAACCACTCTTGAAGGAATGAAAACCGCCTTACAACTTCCCACATTGACCACTCAGGAAATCAATGAAATCAATCAGTTTTTACTCGACAAGCTTATTTCACTTGATCCGAAAGTCAGGCTGGCTATCGCAAATTCCATCTGGTACAGAAAAGATTTTTATGTTTTGCCCGACTTCCTGACCACCAATCAGAAATACTATCAGGCTCAGGTTTCTCCCCTTGATTTTTCCGGTCAGGATGCCCTGAAAACCATCAACAACTGGGTTTATGACCAAACGGGGAAAAAGATTGAAAAGATCGTTAATCAAATTGATCCTGAGGATGTTATGTTCCTGATTAATGCAATTTATTTCAAGGGCGACTGGAAAATGAAATTTGACAAAAATAAAACAGCCGATGAAGACTTCTACCTGTCTGACGGGAATCAACTTAGCGTTCCGTTCATGAAACAAAAAATCACAGCCAATTACTACACCAATGATAATGTCGATGCCATTGAACTTCCCTATGGCAGAGGAAATTACAGCATGGTGGTAATGGTTCCCAAAGGAAATTATTCAGTGACTGACCTGATCAACGGGATGAACAGCGACACATGGAAAAGCTGGAAAAAAGAATTTTCAGAGACCAAAGACATAAATCTGAAGCTCCCAAAGTTCAGGTTTGAATATGAAATTACCCTGAATGATATTTTATCAGCGATGGGAATGCAGGAAGCTTTTTCAGATCAGGCTGATTTTACCGGCATTAATCCCAATGGCCAACTGTATATTTCTGAAGTCAAACATAAATCATTCATTGAAGTCAACGAAGAAGGGACAGAAGCAGCAGCCGCTACCTCAGTCGGTATGAGCCTGACTTCGGTACCGCAGGAAATTTGGTTCAGTGCAGATAAACCTTTCCTGTTTTTTATCACCGAGCTGAACACCGGTTGTATTCTGTTCATGGGAAAAATAGCGAGGCCGGAATAAGAATCGGGTTTTATTTTGTTGGCTATCTGGCCAATTCATCAGAAACTATTCAGCTCAAACGGACTTCTAATCTTTGCTTTTGAATTTTCCTTCCCTGATGGCTTTGATTAATTCAGCCCATGCAAAAGGATTCAGCAATGAGAGGGGAACAGGGATATTGGAGCCGGGGAAAATAGCATAATTGGTTTGTCCGCCCAGATAACCTGCCGACTTTGCCATATTGTTCAAAGCAATATGCTGTTGTTCAGGTCCGTCTTTTGGCAGCCCTGCAGAAAGCGCCATTAGAGTGGCCGGATTCAGGTTCTTTTTTGCCAGATCGTCAAGGGTAGCCTCAGGCTGGATTTCAAGAAAAGCCTGGCGAAATTTGTCTTTGGATGGCCACGGATAAACCACGGTTTCAGAAAAAGTAATGGTATCGGCATACATCGGAATCACCATGGTCAGGCTGGGCTGGTTAATCCCGGGTGGTATGACAATCAGCTTTTTACGAAACCCTACACAGCTAACCGATAAGGTATCATTTTCTCTCACCACGATGCTGAAAAAACCTTCTGCATTTGAAATGGTTCCCCATCGCGTATTTTTAATCCTGATATGGGCATTAGGAACCGGAAAAGAAGTATCGGAACTCACGATTAATCCTGAAAACTGAATCAGATGATGCTGTTTTTCCTGACCGAAAAGTAATGATTGAAAAGCAAGTATAGCTAACAGGATCAAAACATTTTTTCTCCAAACGAAATATTTAGCTGTATTTTGCAACATCTGAAAATCGGTCAAAATTAAGAATAAAGTGCTTAGAAATATCAACAATCCTGCCTAAAGTCGGAAAGACAATGATTCGACAATACATACACCGAAATCTTTTGCCAACGGCTGTTTTTTTTCTGATACTTTCATTAATTTCCTGTAAAAGATATGTTTTTGTCGATGAAATCAGGAAAACTGACAGTTTGATTTTGAAAATCAATAAATTATCAGAACTCATGGTTATTGATGACGAATATCTGAAACTTCGGTCTGACAGCATAAAACTACGGCTTGATTGTATTGGCCGCCTCGACAGCAACCATATGAATGACGAACTAAAGTATGATTTGGTTACTTATAAAGGTTTTTACCAAAACTATACAGAATTCTTAACCGCTTACAAGTCAATGAAATACGACAATCAGGTTTTTCAATCCGGACTTACTGAATTGCGACAGAACCTGCTGAAAAAAAGTATCAGCCGGAAAGAATTCGAAGAAGCCTACAACTCATTCAATGAGGCCATAAATATTCACGACAGTTTTTGCCGGACTCAGATCAACAACATCCTGACAACGGAAAAAATGTACAATCGGGTGAATCCCCGCATGATTGAACTGTATGAAAAAATCAAAAAGAATTGCACGGATAACATTAAAAATTAACATAAACCTTAACTTTGTGAACCAAAAAAATTGAAAAATATGACAAATGAGCTGCTATTAATGGTATTGGAAGAGACCGAGGAAAATATGAAAAAAACCATTGCCCATTTTATCGATACCATGACAAAGATAAGAGCAGGAAAAGCCAGTCCTCAGATGATCAGCGAGGTTTATGTAGATTATTACGGAGCAAAAACACCTGTACATCAGATGGCAAATATCGGGACACCCGATGCTAAAACCATCCTCATCCAGCCATGGGATAAGAGTACGATTCCGGCCATTGAAAAAGCCATCATGGCTGCAAACCTTGGCTTTAACCCCCAGAATGACGGGGAAATCATTCGCATTCCTGTTCCACCGCTCACCGAAGAAAGAAGACGTCAACTGGTAAAATTTATTCATCAGGAAACAGAGAATAATAAAATTGCCATCCGGAATATACGAAAAAAATCCATGGAAGAAGTTAAAAGCCTTCAGAAAGATGGTGTTCCTGAAGATGAAGTCAAGAAGGCTGAAACAAAAATTCAGGACATGACAAACAATTATATTAAAAACATTGATGAAATAACTGCTAAAAAGGAAAAGGAAATCATGACCGTATGATTTCCGTCCATTTTTTTCAGAAGCCTATATTCGTCCTGAAAAGTTTAATAGCAATAGATAGCAGTACAATACCAAAAATACGCCTGAGAATACTGGTTCCACCCTTTCCCAATTTTCGTTGAATCCAGGGAATAATTTTCAGGGTCAGATAAACAAATGCCAGATTGATAATAATTCCAATAATCACATTTTCAATCAGATATTCTGACCGGATGGAAAGAATGGTGGTCAAAGTACCGGCACCGGCAATCAGAGGAAAAGCAATGGGAACTATGGTAGTAGAGCTTGTTTCATCGGGTCTCTCCCTGAAAATATGAATGCCTAAAATCATTTCAAGCGCCAGAAAGAAAATCACAATCGCACCCGCAATGGCAAAGGAAGATAAATCGACCCCCATCAGATTAAGGATGGACTCACCAAGAAACAGAAACAGAATCATCAGGATGCCTGCTGCCAGAGTGGCAACTCCGGGTTTGATTCTCGAACCGGTCTTTTCTTCAATTTCAATGATAACAGGGATAGACCCCAGAATATCAATCACTGCAAAGAGAACCAATGTAACAGAAAAAATTTCCTTCAAACTCAAGTGCATAATAATCAAATTTTTAGGTGCAAAATTAGGCACTTATTTCGTCTCCATTACAAATATCAACCGAAAAATCCACTTCTGATTAGGCTGAAAGAATTAACTTAGCCGACTGAAAAAAACCTTTAAACAAGGAAAAATGCCGTATAAACAGCCTCTTACCTTTAAAAACCGGATTAATAGCTTTGGCTATGCTTTTAAAGGAATTATGTTTCTGATACGCACACAGGAAAATATGCTCATCCACCTGGTTGCGGCCATTCTGGTCATTATTGCCGGATTTATTTTCCACCTTAATGTTACAGAATGGTGCCTGATAACCTTTGCTATCGGATTTGTGTTTGTTACAGAAGCCATTAATACAGCCATCGAGCAGTTTATTGATTTCATTAATCCTGGCTATCATTACAGTGCAGGTAAGGCAAAAGACCTCGGAGCAGGTGCTGTTTTATTGTCGGCATTTACTGCTGCCACCATTGGAATTCTGGTCTTTTTACCGAAAATTATCGCTCTTTTTTAAGTTAAAAGGAATACGTTAATCCTGTTTGCAACCCAAAAGTGTAGGGATGATGGCGGATATACCCCACTGAACTAACCGGACTGAGCATATACCTGAACTGAGGCTCAATGTTAAACTTTAATTTTTCTTCTAAAACAGAATAATTGAATCCAAAACCAGCAAAGCCGGTAAAATTCAGGGGCTTAATCTGTTGTGTCGAGCCGATACTTTTATCGTGAGTCCCTTCCAATATGGCAACATTGGATGTCAGAACAGCCGGAGCAATACCGATATTTCCATAAAACATATCTGACTTTCCTGACAGAAAATACCTGACAGAAACGGGAATTTCGAGAAAAGAGAAACGGGTGCTGAGTTGGGATGGACTCATGTAAATAGAAGTTCCATAATGATCTTTTTCAACCAGATAAGATGGCTCCCGGAGATCATTTTGCAAGGAGGCGGCAGTTGTATTCAACTGAATATCACCTGCAGAGGAATTTATAATGGAATTGACAGCATTCATTTCATCGTCATAGATGAAGATTTCCTGGTTTTTCTGACCGTATTGTCCGTAATGCAGGCCTGATGTAAGACTGATTCTGTTGCTGAGCCTGAATTCGACATTCATTCCTCCTGAAAAAGCTATCAGTGGGGATTCGATCGTATTGTAATAAGACCGGTCATCTTTTGCTGAATTCTCAGCCAGGCTGTAGTCCACCGTATTGTATAAAGTGTAAAGATTTGAACCTGAGTTGGATATATTTCTGTAAGCCAACATTGGTGTCCCGTAAGCGGTTATCCTGAGCCTTCCGCTCCTGTTTTTCTTTTCAGGTTCAAATAGTTTATCTGCATTTTTAATCTCTGTTTTTTCATTTATACTATCCTGTGCAAGAGATAGATTTTCCGCAATAATGTTATGATTTTCAAACACTTTCACCGGCTGATTTTGCGGATATTCTTTTTGTTCAGTAAATTGCTGACTGGTTACCACAGGAGTCTGATTGCCGGTTGTATTTACTGTTGTGTTTTTTTCCTGAAACAAACCAGCTTTTTTTTCAGGCTTCACCGTCTTTAAAACAATACCGGGAGCTGATGGCGTAGTTTTCAGTACTTCCTCCTGAAATTTTTCCGGTGCAACAGAAGGCTGCAAAGTGGCTGCTTCCTGTCTGACAGCCACTGCCGGTTGTTTTACGCGGTTCAGGGCAATGAAATAACCCGTACCGAAAGCTGCCAGCAAGGCAAAAGAAGCTGCTGATAGCCATAACATCCTGATTTTACGTCTATTGTGAAGATGGTTCAACCCGCTATTAATTTTGTCCCAGACGTAGGGAGGCGGACTCTTCTCCGCACCTTCCGTTACCTTTCGGAACAATTTGTCAAGATTTTCAAACTCATTGGTCATACGACTCGTTTATTAGCTTTATTATCTAACTGATATTTTTCTCTTATTTTCTCCTGAAGAATAGTTCTTGCCCTCGACAGGTTCGATTTGGATGTGCCTACCGAAATGCCCAGTTTTTCACTGATTTCCTTATGCGGCATGTCTTCCAGAACATACATATTGAACACCATCCTGTACTGTGGCGACAATTCCCTGATTATACCCAGCAACTCATCAAATGTTATTTTACTGATGATATTTTCATAACCTGAGTCTTCCACATACTGGTAAACATCTTCGACAGGATACAGATAATTTTGCGTCCTGAACCTTTCAAGGGCGGTGTTAATCATGACTCTTCTGATCCAGCCTTCAAAAGAGCCTTTTCCTTCAAACTGCCCGATATAGCGAAAAACCCTGATAAATCCGTCATGAAGTACATCTTCGGCCTCAGTCTGGTCTTTGGTATAAAACAGACAAACCGGATACATCCGGGGGCTGAACATATTGTACAGTGCCTCCTGTGATTCCCTTCTGCCTTCCTTACATCCTTTTATTATTTCGTCCAGACTTTCCTGCAATTCTTCCGATTTATATCTTTATCAAAACCAAAGGCTTACAAAAGATGTTTTCATTTTGTTTAAGGTTGCTTGCATCATAGCCGGATATTTAAATTCAAAGTTAAGCATGATACCCTGATGAAAACATGATGGCTCATCTGAGTGTTTTTAACTGATTTTCGGCCTCTTGTCTGTATTTCCCTTCTTTGGACGATAATTTATCAAGGATTACCTTTGCCTCAGCAGTTTTGCCGGTTTTCAGCCAGGTAAGTGCCAGATACCATTCGGCATCTTCCCTGTTGCTGCCATTTTTTTCAATCACCTGATTGAATTGTTGTTCAGCTTCTCTGAAATTCCCGGAATGATAATTCATCAAAGCAAGGTAATACAGGTATTCCTGATTCTTTGGGCTAAATTTCACTGCTTGCCGGGCATTCTTTAAAGCTTTATCCAGATTGCCTTTGTTGTATTCCAACACAGCTGATTGATAATAAAATGCTGATTGTGAAGCCGAATCAGTCAATGCCAGCTTTATGCTTTCCTGTTCAGCTTTCCTGTTCTCCGGTTTTTCCGTTGCCTCTTTTTCTTCAGGTCTTTTAGCTTCTTTATGAACAAGGACAGGTTCAGCAGCCAGATTTTTCACATCTTCAGCAGTGTTCTCTGCAATGTTTCCCGACTCATTTTCATTCTCCTCCACGGCAGCTAATTGCTCCTGAACATCAGGAATTTCAACCACTTTCATTGCTTCGGTATTCTGTATTCCCTTTGCTGTTTGCTGAAAGGCAAGCTGGTTGGCAGCACTATCCTGTGGCTTCGCAACTGATTTTGGCCGGACATCGTTTGTATTTGCAAGTTCCTGAACTTCAAATTCTTTTCTGTCTGTTACCTGCCAGATCAACAGGCTGGTTAACAATAATGCAAGCGATGCGGCTATCAGATAGATAATCCTTTTTGATTTGAAACCTGAAAAATAACCTCCCTTCAGGCGTTTATCAATTTCATCAGATAAAATATTGTTTTCCTCCAAAACAGAAATATTCTCATCCATAGCTTCATAACCGGCCAGTGCTTCCCTGCAAAGTTCACAGGATTGAATATGATTTATAAATGCTTCATATTCAGTATCATTCAGTTTACCCGACAGATAATTTTCAAATACTTCAGCATCCGGGCATGGCATCCACTCCCCTGACTTCAATATGTCGTTTTTATTATTCATTATTTTCAGTCAGCATAATTTTAAGGTTTCTTTTTCCGTTCTGGATATAGCTTTTCACTTTTTTCAGTTCATATCCGGTCATTTCTGCAATTTCCTGATAAGATTTTCCGGCAAGATAAAACAGCTCAATACATGTTTTTTGTTCATGGTTCAGATGATTAATGAATTTTCTCAGTTTTTCGTTGTCAACATGATTCAGATGCACATCATCCCCGTTTTCCATAAATGCCTCTTCCTGCCTGTAGATGGAAATATCTTCCACCGGTATCTCGTGCTTTGACTTTCTGAGCTGCATGAGGCAATGGTTTTTGGCAACAGTCAGTAGCCATGACTTAAAGTGATCTATTTCATGCTTTTGCAGGTCATCGAATAGTTTTTCAAAAATCTGCATGACGGCATCACGGCTATCTTCCCTGTTTTTAAGATATTTCAGGCAGATACCCATCACCTGATGGGAATATCGCTTAAATAAAATTCCAATGAGTTCCTTTTCAGCCGAAAGCCTGTACTGACGGATTAATTCAGCATCAGTGATGAGAGAGGTATTATCCCTTTCCGATATGTTTTTTCTGCTGAAAATCAAAACATTTTTTTCATTTCAGGGCAAATAGCATGCATCTGTTTTTGCCGGCAGCTTTGAAATATTTTTAAACAAAGGAAAATTCTACATTTTCAACAATTTGACAAAAGTCTTTTCTCCCCCATCAACACTTTGAATTTCAACCAGATAAAATCCGTTTTGCATTTCTGAAGTAGGGATTTCGAAAAGCGGCTGGTCTATCGATTGTTTTTGGTAAACGACCTGACCAACTGAATTGAAAATTGTGATTTTTAAAGGATTGTTCAATAATTCAGCTTCGATACTGATAATGATCTTATTGTCAAAAGGATTGGGAAAAACCTTTACCATCCGGGCTCTCTGATCTTCCGACAAAGAACTGGAAACAAAGATATTCTGACATTCCTTGTCAGCGGCTCCGCACCAGTCGCTCAGGCTCATGCAAACACGATAAGTTCCCTGCTGAACATATTGATGAACCGGATTGAGGTCAAAGGAAAAACCACCATCTCCAAAATCCCAGTGGATGTATTTAATATTGTCGTTAAGTGCCGTAAAGCTGACTTTACGTTCATTGGCCTGATAGGAAAAATCTGCATCAATTGTTCCCGGGTGTTGCCTGATGGTAATATAAGCTGTACATGAAAAACTGCCCTTCCGGACCTCACACGAATAGGTTTTAGCCTCTTTAACTGTTATTTTCCGGGTCGTAGCCCCAGTACTCCATTTATAGGAATCAAAACCTTCGCCTGCATCCAGCGTAATGCTGTCACCACTACATAGGGTCAGCGATTTGTTAGCCGTTATTTTTGTGCTAACATTAGTATTGGTCCCGAAAAAGAGCAAGCCTCCCCTGCTGTTTCCCAACAGAATATCTGCCCGCTGATCGCCATCCAGACAGGCAACGACAGGTCTTAATAAATTTCCGAAAGAATACATCAGCGGTTGATCCGACTGAAAATCACGGATCAGAGAATCTGCTTTTTCAAAAACAGCCCCCGGAACTGCGGAAATATCTTTGTAAAACAATAACTGTCCCCGCACTACAGCATAATTGGGATTCAAAATATCCATTCCGATAATCAGGTCGTCTTTTCCGTTTGAGTCAAGGTCGGCAACAGCAGGTGTGGTACGGTGATCTGATTTGGGGATAAAGATTCCGCCAAAAGTATCCGAGACAAGCGTAAAAGAAGGATTACCTTGAGTACCGGTATTTCTGTAAAAGCTAAGTTTACCTGCATTCTGACCGATAATCAGGTCAGCAAGGCCATCGCGATCCACATCATGAATGCAGGGGGCACTATAGCTGCCAATATCAATATTCTGAAAATTATCAGATACAAAACTCAGACTAAGCGGCTGATTAGGTCCCGCTGAGTTCTGATAATAAATCAGACGTCCATTTGCCTGACCAAGTAAAAGGTCAACATCCTGATCCCCGTCAACATCTCCGAAAGAGGGAATAATATCCCTGAATTTCCGTGAAGAAAGGCCAAGATAATCCAAATCCCTGAGAATGAAAACAGTAGAATCTGTCTTCCCTGTATTTTCAAATAAAACCAGCCTGTCGCTCTGATAAAATGTTTTACTAAAATCTCCTTTGGTAGCTACAACAAGGTCGAGGTCTCCATCTGCATCCACATCAACCAGTGCCGGAGCAGAAGGCCCTCCCAGATCAATCATTTCTCCCTGAAGAAAATCCTTGCGGTTAAATCTGAGCTGAACATTGTTGTTGCTCCCTTTGTTCAGATAGAGCCATATCTGGTCGAGGCTCTGAAAGGTATCGATAATTTCCATATCCGTTGGGGAAAAAACCATATCGTTAACCCCATCATTATCAATATCCAGAAAATTGACATTGGGCATATTCCGTATATTGACAGAAGTATCATAATCAGGGAAAAACATGATACTTTTTTTGATTTTATCGTAGGGCAGATTATCATCTTTTTTGCCGTTCTGAAGATAATTTAACATAGGATAGGTTACATCGCCAATAATCAGGTCAAGGTCTCCGTCAGCATCCATGTCCTGAGCCATTACTGTGGAGCCTGCATGACGGACAGGCGTTTTCTTCATTGCCGGCTTTGGGGTGAAATGCTCCATGTTTTCCTTTGCCATACCAACACCCCATGCAGTTTTCAGCGAGTCATAGTTTTCGTGATAATTGCGGTAACCCCATGGCCTGACCGAATTCAGCACCACATCATTCGAAGAATCGGTTTCGTAGAAATTTCCCCAGTAAGTATCGATACATGAATACTTGAGGCTGTCTTTGTTCCCAAATACTTCCATTGAGATATTCCGGTAATACTGCAACCACACCCCTCCAAGCTCATCAAAGGTAAAAATATCAAGGTCTCCATCCCCATCCGCATCTATGATTTCGGGAATATCTATCCAGAACATCGGCAGGTTAAACTCTGATTCAAGGCGTAAATCTCCGTAAAAAAAGGAAGACAGCCATGGTGATACCATTTTGAATTTTATTCCTTCCACATCATTGCTGATATTTTTATAAACAGCAATACCCGCTCCCGTACTGATAGCATAGGTAAACAAATCCATTTTCCCATCCCCATTATAATCCCTGAATTTTACAAATGAAGCCAGAGAATCAGGGAAAAATCTTTCATATTCAGGGCTGTAGATAAACTGCATATTCCCCTGATTGATAAAGGTTAAAATCTTATTATCGGTACGGTCAATCAACACAATATCTTGAATTTTATCACCATTCAGGTCGAAGTTCTGCATGACGGGAAATTTCAGCCCACCCGCAAATGGATTTTTCAGCTCAATCTGATTTTCATCAAACACCTTGATCAGGTTCGACTGGTAATATTTCGGGAACTGCTGGGCATATATCAGGCTAAAATGAATATTGATCAGTGATAAAATTGAGAATATTAACAGCTTTTGCATCATCATAATTTTTGTTTTGTCCATCAAAGTTAAAAAAGTCGCTTTATAATTTCAATAATTTTTTTGTGGTCATCATTTTCTTTCCATGAATGTGAATAAAATAGCATCCGGGAGGGAAAAGTTGTGTATCAATTTCTGTCAGTGTTGTTTCTTTTAAAAGCTTTTTTTCATACAGCTTTTTTCCATTCAAGTCAAACACGTAAATAATTGTTTCCTCAGACAATGGTTTTTCAAAGGAGAGAAAAACTTTTTCATTGGCAGGATTGGGAAAAAGGGTTGCGGCAGGAAATGAATATGTCGGCATTTCTCTCACCGAAACATTAACCGTATCCGGCACACTGGAATAGAACAGCAATCCACCTCTGAGGTTGCCAAGAAGGAGATCAGAAAGCCCATCCTGATTGACATCAAAAACTGCCGGAAACAAATGCCTGCCAACAGACCTGCTTATTTTTTCCATAGAAAGATAATCCCTGAAGTCGGGGGTATCCAATTCAAATGTATGGAAAAGATTGGAAACAATATCCTGAACATAATACACTCCCATCGAAGTGGTTCCCAAAATCAGGTCTGGTTTCTGGTCGTTATTTATATCTCCAGTACATGGAAAAACCTTTTCCTGATTCCCGGGAGAAAAGCTGATGCCTCCTAAAGAATCTGTAACTTTTAAAAACCGGATATTTCCCCCGTTTGTTTCATTTTTAAAAAATACCAGATTTCCTTTTCCCGTTCCTGCGATCAGATCATCATCCCCATCACCATCATAATCAATCAGGCAGGGAGTTGCATAAGATCCGGCAGAAATACTATCCGGCAAGTCAGTAATGTAAACAAAATCAGGAGATTGACCTGTTTTTGCCTGATTTTCATAATACATGAACCTGCCATTTTTCAGGCCGATTAACAAATCTGAATCTCCATCACCGTCAACATCACCAAAAGCAGGGCTGACAGCAGAAAGATTTTTCAGGGATAGATTAAGAAAATCATTGTTTATCAGCTGAAAAACAGGATTTGAATTCTTTGAAACGTTTCTGAAATAATAAATACGGTCTTGTTTGTAATAGGTTTTTGCAAAATTACCGGCAGTAGCTATCAGCAGGTCTTTTTTTCCATCTCCGTCAACATCAAAAAACACGGGACGGGTACTCCCGCCAAGGTCAAGCATCTGATTCTGAAGAAAACTTTTTGTATGTAACTGAAAATTATATCCTATGCCCGGGTCATTATCCAGATAAAGCCAGATCTGATTCAGGTTTTCAAAAGTATCAATAATTTCCATGTCCATGGGAGCTGAAATCAAATCCTTTTGCCCGTCATTATTAACATCTATAAAAAATGCCGAAGGCATGTTACGGATATTTACAGATGTACCCCAGGGGAAGCTTGAAACAGTTGCAATCATGCTATCAACATTCAGCTGGTATTCTTTTCTGCCATTCATCAGCAAGGCAAGCGTGGGATACTGCACATCGCCCAGAATCAGATCATTGTCTCCATCATTATCGAAGTCAAACAATTCCATGGTTGAACCGGCATGTCGCATACCACCCTGCTGACCTCTGACGGCTGCACATGAATATCCGAGTATCAGCTTGTTGGTCAGCTCATCTTCCCTGAACTTTCCCCAACAGGCATCAGCAAATTCATAAAACAAACTGTCGTATGTGCCGTATTTTTCAAGACCAATGTTATCGTATAACTCGACCAACTGGCCTAAAACACCAAATGTGAGAATATCAAGGTCTCCGTCTCCGTCCAAATCCTTCACCACAGGTAAATCAAGTCCGCTGACATATAAATTCGAGTAAAATGTCTTATAGTACCAGGCAGGAAGTGTGGAATACGTCATTTTAAACTCAGGTTTCCATGGAGACACTGAAACATTTTTATAGACAGTAATTCCTGCATTAGCGGGAGATGAAAAGGTAAAAATATCTTTCAGTCCATCCCTGTTGTAGTCTTCAAGACGTATAAAATACTCACAAGCCGGAAAATATTTCTCGAACTGCGGACGATAAACAAAACACACGGAATCTTTTATACCTTTATTAATAAATGTCAGCAGTCGGTTATCTGCCCGGTCGAGGACAATCAGGTCGCTATAGGTGTCGTTGTTTAAATCCATTTCAGAAAAGACAGGAAATTTAAGTCCGCCTGTCAATGGCTGAGGCAGTGTATCTCCGTTTTCCCAAATAATGGTCATCAGATTGCTTTGAAACAGGCTGTTCTGTGCCTTCAGAAGCATTGTCTGAAAAATCAGGATGAAAATTATAAAGTGATGTAAAAGCCTCAACATCCGCTTGTTTTAGTGCCTTCAAAGATAAATAAATAAAAAATAAGAAAAGCCCCCCTCAGGAGGCTTTCTTTTCCGACTCTGGAACCTTGATGAAGGTATCAGAAATTAACTTACCATAAGTCTTTCCTGAAGTAATTGACATTCTTCAGGTTATATCTTTTCTCAGTAACTTTTACAGGGATGAATTCCAGTTGTTTTTTTGAAAATTTTAAAGAGCTGAATTTACCGGAAAAATGATTCCTGTTGTATGAAAGAACAACTGCTAAAACTTTCTCGAAATAGATTTCCAATCGGTTGGGCTGAAATGTTTTCATCTGTTTGGCTTTTGTAGTAAAATTAAAAATTCAATAATCAGACAGCACATATAATTCATTGATATTCTTTTCTTTAAAAAATTTTCATTTTTACAGAATGACTCAATATGAAGTTAAATTCCAATTTTGGGATTCAATCAACTAATTGATACATTCAGCCTTTTGTTAAAATCTGGTCAAAATGAGCCTGGTGTTTCCTGCTGAATTTTCATTTCATTTCAATAAGCCTGATTCTGCATGTTTACCAGCACCATGCGAATGATTATATTCGTTTTTTTACATGTTTATTGCGAATAAATCCAAAGGAAGACCTAACTTTGCTGCAAAATAAAACCTTAAAAACGATGAATATTCACGAATATCAGGGAAAAGAAATCCTGAAAAAATATGGCGTCAGGGTACCTGAAGGAAGCATCTGCTTCGATCCGGGGACAGCCAAAGAAATTGCTCAGGCCGTACAGGAAAAAACAGGAACAACAGTTTGGGCAGTAAAAGCCCAGATACATGCCGGTGGAAGGGGAAAAGGCGGAGGGGTCAAAATTGCTAAAAACCTTGACGAAGTTACCCAATATGCCGGTCAGATCATTGGAATGAAACTGGTTACACATCAAACCGGACCGCAGGGGAAAAAAGTCGGGAAAGTATTGATAGAACAAGGGATCTATTATCCAGGCCCTGAAGAAATCAAGGAATTTTACCTCAGTATATTGCTCAACCGCCAGACTAAGAAAAATATCATCATGTATTCGACAGAAGGCGGCATGGACATAGAAGAAGTAGCAGAAAAAACACCGGATAAAATTTTCAGGGAAGAAATTGATCCTGCCATTGGTTTGCAGGCTTTTCAGGCAAGAAAAATAGCCACCAATCTTGGATTAAAAGGAACATCATTCAGGGAAATGACTGCTTTTGTCAGTGCACTGTACAAGGCCTATACTGAAAGTGACTGCTCGATGCTCGAAATCAATCCGGTATTGAAAGCCGCTGACGGGAAAGTATTCGCAGCCGATGCAAAAGTAATATTGGAAGACAATGCCCTGTTTCGTCATCCGGAATTTGCTGCTTACCGCGATTTAAATGAAGAAGATCCGCTCGAAACCAAAGCCGGAGAAAATAATCTGAATTACGTCAAGCTGGACGGAAATGTAGGTTGTATGGTTAACGGAGCCGGACTGGCTATGGCTACTATGGATATGATCAAACTCTCCGGAGGAGCACCGGCCAATTTTCTGGACGTAGGCGGAACAGCCAGCGCCAAAACTGTTGAAGCAGGCTTTCGTATTATTCTCGAAGACCCCAATGTGAAGGCTATTCTGGTTAATATTTTTGGAGGTATTGTCAGATGCGACAGGGTTGCCCAAGGCATTGTGGATGCATATAAAAACATTGAAAATCTGAATCTGCCCATCATCGTAAGGTTGCAGGGCACAAATGCCGAAGAAGCAAAACAACTGATTGACAACAGCGGGCTGAAAGTATTTTCTGCCATCCATCTCGAAGAAGCCGCTCATTTGGTCAAAAATGCCTTAGCTTGATGAAATAAGTTGGGAATAAGCAAAATAAAAATTTAATTTTTTTGTTTGCACCTGAAAAAAAAGTTGTATATTTTCACTTCATTTCAATTGCCTAAATGTCATTAATTTTACATTTTTGTATTAACTTTCCATAAAAACAAAAGTTATGTACCTAAAAGTTTATACTGAAAATCCATCCCCAAGGCATTTAAAAATAATTCTCGAACACCTGAAAGATGGGGGAATTATTATTTATCCGACAGATACCGTCTATGGTATCGGATGCGATATGCATAATAAAAAAGCCGTGGAGCGTTTGTGCAGTATCATTGGCAAAAAACCTGCTACTGCCAATTTATCTCTTATTTGCTCAAACCTATCGAATATTTCTGACTATACCCTGCCTTTCCCTAACAACATCTATAAAATAATGCGTAAAGTGTTGCCAGGCCCCTATACTTTTATTCTCAAGGCCAACAACAATGTCCCTAAAATTTTTGGGAACAACCGTAAAACGATTGGCATCAGAATACCCGACAGCAACCTCATCCGCGAAATTGTTGAGGAATACGGAAACCCAATCGTTACAGCCTCTATCAAAGATGAAGACGATATCATCAGCGAATATCCGACAGATCCTGAAGAAATTCAGACACTTTTCGGCAACATGGTCGATATGATTATCGATGGAGGCCCGGGCGGAAATGTTCCCTCCACCGTTCTCGACTGCACTGGTGAAATTATTGAAATTATCAGGGTAGGAAAAGGACCTGTCGATATTCTTTAATCCGACTGTCTGTTCTTTCTTCTGATTTTCCCTGTATTCCTGATATTGCTTTGTTTATAGGCAGGAATACCTAAGTTATTTCTCAGCGTGAAATGATTTCTTCTACAGAAAGGTTGTCAAAATTCCCCGAACTCATCAGCAGTAATATATCATCGCCATTAAGATTTTCTTTGATAAATTCTGTTAGCTGTTGTTTTGCATAAAATACATGAAGCCTTTCATCCCCGAATGCTTCAGAAATCTCCTGCCGCTGAAGCAATTTCAGGCCTTTCAGTCTGACTGCCTCCTCATTGATAAAAATACAGCAGCGATCGGCAATCCGGGTTGAACCCCTGTACTGCGGTAAAAATTCCCTGTTAAGACTGCTATAGGTATGCAATTCCAGACAGGCTAATATTTTTTTCGCGGGGAACTGTGCTTTAATTCCCGAAATAGTGGCTTTTACCTTTGAAGGAGCATGTGCAAAGTCTCTGAAAATCAATATATTTTCATTTTCATATACTTTTTCAAGACGTTTACCGGCACCCTGAAAGCCAGCAATGGCTTCAAAAAAAACTTTATCTTCTATTCCGGCCAGACGGCAGATTATTCTTGCTCCGTTCATATTGAGCAGATTATGGCTACCAAAGAGCTTCAGCTCCACCATTTGCCCATCCTGAACCGTGAGATAAAATTTTCCGTTCTTAAGCTGATAATCAGGATAAGTATAAGGATATTTGCTGATGTGGTTATACTCTGCGACAATCTGGAGCAATGTCTCATCATTTTCATCATAAGCCAGATGACCTCCGGCAGGCATGCTTCCTATAAATTTTTTAAACTGAAGCACATACTGGTCAAACTCAGGGAAAACATTGTAATGATCCCATGCAATTCCGCTGATAATGGCCAGATGGGGCTTATACCATAAAAATTTTGGTTCCGGATTGATGGCAGAACTCAGGTATTCATCCCCTTCGATGATGATAAAATCAGCCTCATTGCTTAAATGAAAACTATTTTCAAATCCTGCAACAGAAGAACCCACCAGATAATCAAATTTTTTTCCGCAATGTCTGAAAACATGCATCAACATACTGGTGATGGTCGTTTTGCCATGACTTCCGGCTACTACAATACGTTTTTTATTCACACTGTTCTGATAAACAAACTCAGGAAAGGAAACAATTTTCAGCTTTAGTTCCTGAGCCCTGAGTAATTCCGGATTGTCGGCCCGGGCATGCATTCCAAGTACCACAATATCAATATCTTTTGTTATTTTTTCAGCAAACCAGCCTTTTTCGGGAGGTAAAAGGCCAAACCTCCTGAGTTTGCCCAGCGCAGGTTCAAAAATTTCATCATCTGATCCGCTTACCTGATGCCCCTGCTGGTACATGGCTATAGCCATACTGTGCATGACACTGCCGCCAATGGAAATAAAATGTATTCTCATCTCTTTAAATGAAGGTCAAAAATAATATGGATTACCTGAATTGGCTTAAATTTGTCAACATGAGTTTTCAACAAAAATGTAATGAAACATAACAATTTAACCAGACTTCTTGCTTTAAGCCTGCTGATAACCGGCATTTATTCCGATTGTGAAAAAAACAATAACTATCATGGGATTCCCGATGTTTATGTAAATTTTTCCATCAATCTGAATCTGCCAGCGTATAGCGGGCTGAATGTAATCGGGGGTTATTATCTGTTTGAAAATGAGGGATATAAAGGCATTATCGTTTATCATGCTCCCGATGATCTGTTTTATGCTCTCGAAACTGCTTGTCCATATCACCCGATGGATAGTTGTGCAGAAGTAACGCCTGATCTTTCAGGAATTTTTCTTCGGTGCGGACATTATGAAGGAAATGATTTTTTTGCCTGCTGCGGCTCAAACTATGACATGTATGGAAACGTAATTAAAGATCCGGCCGTTTACCCTCTTAAGAGATATAAAACACAACGGGACGGAGATATGGTTTATGTTTTTAATTAATGCGGCAAAACCTTAAATTTAAAGCCTTTATTGGCAAAAAAGGCAAGATAACGGGGTAAAACTATCTGGATATTTCTGGTGGCTTTTTTATTGTCGTGAAAAACGATGATACTCCCGGGTTTTGTCTGCCTGACTATTTTTCTTAAAATTTTTCCTGGCGACATTTCCTGATCATAATCATACGAAAGTACCGACCACATAACCGGTTTAAAACCGGCTCTTTTAATCATTTTGGCAATCCGTGGCCTAACTCTGCCGTAAGGGGGGCGAAATAACCTGGAATTCACCAGTTCTCCGCATTTCTGAATGCTGTGTAGATAGGTTTTGACACTGACATCCCTGAAATGCTCATGGCTAAAAGTATGATTGGCAGTCAGATGACCTCTTTCCACTATTTTATCATAATACGCCTTGTTTGCCAAAATTTTCTCTCCAACGCAAAAAAAGGTTGCCTTGGCATTGTATTTATCAAGCAAATCCAGAATCCAGAGGGTAAGGTCACCTGAGGGGCCGTCATCAAAGGTGAGAAAAATACTGTTGTCTTTTACGGGAACACGCCATAAAAACCTGTTGAAAATATAGTAAAGAATCCCGGGGACCTTAAACATTCTCATATCTGAAACTTAAATCTGTTCTTTTGGCCTCATCTGAGGGAAAAATATTACCTCCTGAATAGAATGAGAATCAGTAAGCAACATGGTAAGCCTGTCGATACCGATACCGATACCGGCTGTCGGAGGCATTCCGTATTCAATTGCCCTCAAAAAATCTTCATCCAGCACCATGGCTTCCGTATCTCCCCTTCTTCCCAGTTCAAGCTGGGCTTCAAACCTTTCGCGCTGGTCGATAGGATCATTCAGCTCACTGAAAGCATTGCATATTTCTTTGCCGATACAAATACACTCAAAACGTTCAACCATTCCGGGTTTACTTCTGTGTTTCTTGGCTAAAGGAGACATTTCAACCGGATAATCGGTAATAAAGGTAGGTTGAATCAGATAGGGTTCACATTTCTCCCCGAAAATCTCATCAATGATTTTTCCTTTTCCCATGGTTTTGTCAATTTCAATCCCTTCTCTACCGGCAAAACTGATAAGCTCTTCTTCAGTCATTTGTGAAATATCTGTCCCTGTAAATTCCTGTATGACGTCATACATGCTGATGCGTTTCCATGGCCTTTTAAAATTGACGGTATGTTCACCATATCTAATTTCGGACGTACCATAAAGTGCATTGACAAGGCCTTCCATAATTTCTTCGAAGGTATCCATCATCCAGATATAGTCTTTATAGGCGACATAGAATTCAAGCTGTGTAAATTCAGGATTATGAAACCTGTCCATACCTTCATTTCTGAAATCTTTTGCAAATTCAAATACGCCTGAATAACCGCCTGTAATCAGACGTTTGAGATAAAGTTCATTTGCAATCCTCAGGTAGAGGGTCATGTCGAGGGTATTGTGGTGTGTTTTAAAAGGACGGGCTGCGGCTCCTCCATAAATAGGTTGTAAAACCGGTGTCTCCACCTCAAGATAGCTTTTCTGATTGAGATAATTTCTGAAATAGTTGATAATGAAAGCCCTTTTCCTGAATATTTCCTTTACATGTGAATTAACAATCAGATCCACGTAACGCTGGCGAAAACGCTGTTCAGGATCAGTAAAAGCATCGAAAACATTGCCTTCAGCTTCCTTGACAACCGGTAAGGGACGCAGCGACTTTGCCAGCAACTTTATTTCCCTGACGTGTATGGTAATTTCACCCATCTGTGTGCGGAAAACAAAACCCTTTACACCAACTATATCTCCGATATCCATCAGTTTTTTGAATACTACATTATAGAGGTCTTTGTTTTCATCCGGACAAATATCATCACGGGTGATATACAACTGAATTTTACCGTATTCATCCTGAAGCTCAGCAAAAGAAGCCTTTCCCATAATCCTGCGGCTCATCAGCCGGCCTGCTATGCTTGCCTCTTTAAATTTCTCCGGATTTTGATCAAATTCATTATGAATTTCACTTGTTTTTACATTTATCTCAAATAATTCAGGGGGATAAGGTTCAATACCCAGTTCACGCAATTGTGCCAGCTTTTCACGCCTGATAATTTCCTGTTCGCTTAAATGTTGCTCTGCCATAAATTTCAATAAAATTTCAGACTGCAAAGGTAAGCCTATCAGCATAAATTTAGCCGAAAACCAGAAATCAGATTTTTAAATAAAAAATCTATCTTTGAGCCGTTTAAAAATTTACTCTATCTAAACCATTTATGAATCTGATATTATTTGCCCTTGGACTGCTGGTACTCATTCTGGGCGCTGATACACTTGTCAATGGAGCAACTTCACTGGCCAAGCGTCTGCGGGTACCCGATATGGTAATCGGACTGACACTCGTATCGATCGGAACCTCGCTGCCGGAATTGATAGTTAACATAAACTCCTCTATATCAGGGAATACAGGTATTACCATAGGAAACATTGTGGGCAGCAATATTTGTAATATCTTGTTAATCCTCGGAATTACCTCAGCATTTTATCCTCTCCCTATCAAAAAAAACACAGCCTTTATCGAAATACCTTTCGGATTTTTCATCTCTCTTATTTTACTTATTCTGCTCAATTTGGGCAATTATTTTAACAGTTTTTTCGGTTTAAGCCGACTTGATGGAATTATTTTTCTGATTTTAATGGTTGCTTTTCTGTTTTATGTGGCAAAAGTCGATTCCAATGAATTATCCCCTGAAGCCTCATCTGAACCCGACAGTCATTTAAAAACCATTGTTTTCAGACTGGTCAGATTTACCAACACTCAATCTCAATACGACCGCCTGATGTATATTTTCAGGCAGTATTCATGGCTTAAGTCATTAAGTCTGAGTGGCCTCGGGATATTGTTATTATATTTTGGCGGTGAACTTTGTGTCGGTGGAGCCGTCAATTTTGCAAAAGACCTTGGGCTGAGCCAGGAACTGATCGGATTTACGATAGTCGCTATCGGGACATCTACACCCGAACTATTGACTTCGCTGGCAGCTGCACGAAGAGGAAATGTGGATATTGCAGTCGGAAATATTGTAGGCTCCAATGTTTTCAATATCATTGGCATTCTCGGTATTTCAGCAGTTATCCACCCCATCGAAATGCAGGGACTGTCCCATATCAATACAGATGTCATCATTTTAATTGCTGTTAATGTGCTTTTTTTCATCTTTGCTGCATTGAGTTCCCGCTATATTCTCAGTAAAATTGAAGGTATCTTTTTTCTTATCGGATATATCGCATACACTATCTTTTTGATTAACAGAGGATAAGATTATTTTATGATTGAAAAAAAGTTTATGCCCTTCGTTTCATCCGAAACAAGAATGGCTGAGTTTACGTTTAAATCCATTGCACTGGGAGTAGTAATGGCCGTTATCATGGGAGCTGCCAATGCCTATCTTGGACTGAAAGCCGGGATGACCATCGCTGCTACTTATACCACAGCCGTGATTGGAATGGCTGTCATCAAGGCACTGAAGGGTACTTTGCTGGAAGAAAACGCTGCACGAACCGTTGGAAGCATTGGCGGTAACATTGCCACCGGTGCCATTTTTACCCTTCCTGCCTTTTTTATTGCAGGAATATGGGTGCCATTTTATTCCCTGAAAAACTACCTTATTGCCACTGTCATGCTGATGGTGGCCGGAATACTGGGCATTATGTTCGTAACCATTCTCAGGCGTGTTCTTGTCGAAGATGCTGAGCTTCCCTTTCCTGAATCCATTGCTGCTTCCGAAATTCATAAGTCGGGGCAAAGCGGGGCAAAAAACTCAAAATATCTGTTTGCCGGAATGGGATTAGGTGCATTTATCAGTGCGCTGGTTGAATTTAAGTTTATAGCTGCCGGATGGCAGAAACTTGTCAATCTTTCAAAAGGAGCTATATTGCTGAAATCACCGGGAATGAATCCTGCCTATTTCGGAGTTGGCTACATTATCGGCCCGAAACTCGGGAGTATCAACTTCAGCGGAGGCCTGCTGGCATGGGGACTTCTTGCCCCTGTGATTGCCTATTTTATTCATAAAGATGATTATCAGTCGGTTACTGACTGGACTTCAGAAATTATACTCGTCTGGAAAAACTATGTTCGTTACATTGCCATTGGAGGCATGCTGACCGGAGCTTTTTATACGTTGTGGAAAATGAGAAAAAGCCTTGCCGAGGGTATCAGCAGATCTTTTACTTATATGAAAGCAGGCTCCTTACAGACAAAAGACATTCAAAGAACCGACAAAGACATCAATATCCGCTACAGCCTCCTCGCTATTGGTGTTATTCTTATTATCATGTTATTCATTTTCAATTACTTCACAGAAAAATGGATACCCGCAGGAATAGCTGCCATTGTCATGATTTTTCTGGCATTCATTTTTGCAGCAGTGTCAGGATATCTGGTAGGTATCATCGGTGTCAGCAATAATCCGACAAGCGGATTGACAGTTTCCGTTTTAATTGTCGTTGCTTTTCTGATGATAGGACTGGGGATGAGTGGCCATGCTGGTATAGCTGCTGTCCTTGGAGTTGCTGCATTCACATGCACCAGCGTGTCGGTGGCCGGTGAAATGATGCAGGACCTGAAGGCAGGACATATTCTGGGATGCACACCATGGAAAATGCAACTTGGTGATATACTGGGAATCATTGCAGCCTCATCGGTCATGTTCCTGATACTTACATTGCTCCATCTTGGCGATATCAAGCAAGCCACCTCCCGCGATATTGAAAAACTCAAATCGGCCAATATTTCCATCATCGAATATAAAGGCGACATGCCCCGCTTTAAAGGTAAAACTTTCAGTCTTGCTGACGTTGAAAAAATGATTCCTGAATATCAGAATGAGATACTTGGAAGTAATGCCGGATTTGGTGGTGAAAAATTGCCGGCACCTCAGGCAAGCCTTATGGCTGTGGTCGGAAAAAGCATCATTGAAGGTAAAACTGAAATCATCCTGATACTGACAGGAATTTTATTCGGGTTAGCACTGATTCTCATGCAGGTACGAAGCCCCATGCTTATCAGTGTTGGCATGTATCTGCCTATTGACACTTCTTTTGCCATCTTCATCGGAGGTCTGATGAAAGGACTGCTCGACAGGATTGTTGAAAAGCGGAAACTAAGCGAAGATGCCAAAACCTCATTGAACAATACAGGCATATTGTTAGCCTCAGGATTAATAGCAGGAGAAGCTTTACTGGGTTTGGTCTTTGCAGGGTTTGCTTTTGCAGAAGTTAAAATTTTCCATGCCTTTGAAAATCCTTCATTTCTGGTAAGTACGATAGTGATCTTAATATTGGGGTATTTTCTAGTGAAAACACCACTTAAATCAAAAAACCAATAATTTGTTGAAATCAGAAAATTTGTTTATTTTCAAGATTTAAAACAAATAGTAAAACCAATATCATTGAAGAAAAATAAGGATTGAAAAAAATCTCATAAAGATTGTTTTTTTACCAAATCTGGTAATCAAATCTCATATTTTCTGCCCTCGTATTTGGAATCTGCTTTCCTCCTGAAAGCTCTGTCACTTTAGTTGATATGTAATTCCGAAGTTCAGAAATAAATACTTTTCCGTCATGATTCAGGTCTGCATGTTTATTTTTTAAACCATCGATGAGAACATAGGTAAATAATCCATTTTTCCAGTCGCTGCTTTCCATTGAAAATTCAGCGCCTCCCGAACTTGAAATAACATTAGCTCCGGTTCCTTTATGCAAATCAGTAAACATTTCTTTCATCAGTTCTGAAGTGTTATAAATTCCTGTCGCTTCCTTTTGGCGAATACCTGTACCAACATTTCGAAATACAATGTTATCCTGTTTTTCTTGTTTTTCATCAGCTTTTTCAACTTCATCCTTATCCACTTCACCCGAATGACAGGTATCCATAAACAAAATCTTTTTCAGGGCTTTTAAACCGTCAAGCAGCCATTCAATTTCATCGTATGCAATTCCTTTTGCTGCAGGATTGTTAAAGTCAATATCATAAGAAGCATAAAAGTAATCAAGATTTTCATCCAGAAGGCCATGCCCGGCAACAAAAACCATAACAATATCATTTCTTTCAGCATGCATCAGAAAATCCTTAACTTCTTTTAAAGCAGACTTTGTAAATTGTTCATTCAATAAAGTTTTAATTTTTACGTCTTTATACAAACCTTTCTGAGCAGAAAAAAGCTGACAAAAATCCATTGCATCTTTTGCAGCATATTGCAGATTAAATCTGCTATCTTTAAAATTTGAAACACCAAATGCAACAATATATAAAACAGGTTTTTCCATTGGGATTTCACATTCCATTTTAAAACTTTCCATGAGCGACTCCGCTCCTTTTTGATTCATGACAGATATTTGAATGTTGTTTTCCCCGGGAATAAGCTCAATGCTGAATTCTTCAGTTGCCTGAGAAACATTTTTTTTGCGCAGGTCAATCCCTTCCTTCCCAAAAACAGCTACATTGTTTATCCAGACATTTATTCTGTCAAGTTTATATTTGCTGTCAAAAGCTTCAACCTTCAATTTAATCGTATTTGATTGGGTCTTCAGTTCCAGTTTGTTTTTATCAATTAATTTGATCTCCGGTAAATGAAAATCACTGCCAAGCATTTCTTCTGTAAAATTCATCTTTTTTAAACGCTTCAGATAAGCTTTATGATAAACATCTATCAGATCGTCACCAACCAATCCGAGATTTTTCAATACCAGATCCGGACGATTATATTTAAGATCAAACTGTTCTGGCAAATAAAGATTATCTCCTATTTTAAAACTAATTCCATCAAGTCCTCCCCTTTGTGTCAGATAATAATTATCGGGCGTTATCAAAATAGAATACTGATTATCTATTATATACAGAGTAGCCAGTAGCTCCCCGGTAATTTTATTCCACAGTTTAACCGAAGCATCACTTCCGGAGGTTACCACCAGGTTTTTATCCGGGAACAAATCAATTCCAGTGATTTGTCCTGTGTGACCGGTTAACGTTACAGGCGTCCTTGATGATCCCGACAATTGTGCCTGATTCCCATTAATGCTTAAAATTGTCTTTTCATTTTTCTGAAAGGCCTGAAAAGAATAACCTTTTTGATATTGTTCGTTGTAATAAATAAAAACATTTCTGTCGTCAGGCAATAACAAGCTGGAAAGATTTTGCGGAGAAGGTTGTTCAGATTTGACATAAAATGGAAGAGAAAAAGGTCCTTTTTCCCATACATGCATTGTGCTATTGTTTTCGCGTGCAATCAGGGTTTTATTGTCTGCAAAATGAATGTCTGTAATTTTTGAAATCTGATGGGGTGATAGCAATATTTTTGTCCGGCTATTGGTTTCAATATTATAAAGTGCAATTTTATCCTTTAAAAAATAACCTTCAGTTAAACCTGAAAATGCAAATAACTTCGCATCAGGACTTATAGCAACCGTATTGATTCGATATAAAAAATCAATTCTTTTTTTTATTTCAAACAACTGCATAATCAGGCTTAAAGGATTATTCAGGTCAATGAATTTCAGAAAGCCAGAATGATAATACAATCTTTTCCTGAGTTTTTCTGTCTCTAAATTAACAATAGTAGCCGAGAGATCACTACTTCCGGAAAATAACCATTTATCATCTTTTGAAAATTGCATGGATGTTATCTCAGACTTATGCAGTTGATAGTTTTTCACCATAAATTGCCCTAAATCAAGCTTTAAAACTGAGATACCACCTGATTCATCACCGATTGCCACACGGTTCCCTTCATCATTTATATCTAATGATGTAAGACGAAACACACGGGTAAACAAATGACAATATATTTTCAAATCATCCGAAGTTCTTACGATAATACTTCTATCATCACCGGCAGAAGCAATATATTTTTCGTCAACACTAACAGCAACGTCTCTTACAGGTGCTACATGACCTTCAAGCTGACCCATATTTTTCCCGTCTGAATATCGGAAAATATAAATCCTGGAATCTTCATTGGCAGCAAAAAGCAAGTCTTTTTTACCTGAGATGGCAAATGATGTAAATTCGTAATCAATATTATTACTTACCTTGTTAAATTTGCCTTTCCTTTTTATCAGGAAATGGTCAATTATAACATCCTCTGTTTTTTTCTTCAGATTTCTGTCAACATTAGTTTCCTGCTGATTAAATTTCAATGTTTTCAATTCAAGAGATACTGTATTTTGATTGCGGTATTCAATGAATATCTTTTTATTATCCGAACTAAAAAAAACTGCATTGATTTTTTGAAGGTTATTAAGTTGATATGAAAAAAATTGTCTTTTTAAAGGAAGACTCCATAAAATCAGTACATTGTTTTTATCCAGGCTTGCAAGAAATTGATTGTCGGCTGAAAAGCAGATAAAGTTAATAGCCGCTGAATGCCCTGTCTGAGGAATAATTTCAGGACCCTGAGTATATCCAGACATTATTGCTATCAGAAATGCTATAATTGTAAAGAAATTTTTCATTTTTACGGTTTTTCAGATCTGTAAATCATATTTTTAGTTCGATAAAGCGGTAAAGTATAGACTGCCTGAATCCCATACATAAACTTCGGATCATTTTCATTTTTACTAACAGACTGCTGCCATATAGCACCCGCTGAAAAAGAATTGCTTACATCCCAATTTAATGTAATTGCCCAGTAATACCTGGGTTTAGGTTCAAAAATATCTGGAAGTTTATATCTCAATCCTGTGTAAGTTACTTCAGAATGATAAATGTCTATTTTCCCTCTTTTATATGCAATTTCTTCAAATTTATTAAACGGAAAATTAACGATGAAACCAGTTGCAAATGAAAGATTCCTGGAAATCAGCCTGAATTTATACTCATACATTGCCTTAAATCCAAAATTATTGGATGATATACCAAAACGAACACTGTCACTGACCGACCAGAAGCTAACGGAATCTGTTTTAATCAGATAATCCTGAGTAAAAAATCGATAAAAACCACAAAAATTGATAAAATGCCTTTGATATCCCATTTTAAACAAAACACCAATATCACCAGAACTAACATTTCCTTTTGACCCGCTGTTTATAGTATATTTTTCACCTGAAGAATAAACAAATTTCAGAGAATCGAGCATGGACGGATTTCCAAATTCAGCAGAAATATTTAGTCCCGCTCTGAAGTTTTGTGCTTCCCCCAAAAAACTTAAACAGCAAACAAGACCAAGAATAAAAAACAGATTCTGAATTTTCATTAAATTACAAGTTACTAACATTCAACAAAATACATCTTCATCATTCCCTTACCTTTAACTTCAGTGGCGGGTCTTTCTTTACAAGAAAAAGAGTTTTTAATAAGCTGGTATGTGTTTTCTGAAATATTAATTCTCATAGGTTCGGAGTTTGATTCCATCCGGGATGCTGTATTAATTGTATCCCCAAACACATCATAGATATATTTTTTCACCCCGACAATACCGCCAACTACCCTGCCTGAATGAATACCAATTCTAACCTCCCATTTATTTTTAGCAATGAGGTTTCTTTTTTCGAGATAATTCTTTATCTCCACAGCCGACTTAACTATATTAACAGCATGATCAGGATTACTGGCTGGCATACCACAAACGGCCAGATAAGCATCACCAATTGTTTTGATTCTTTCACAGGCGTTATTTGTCATAATATCATCAAAAGCAGTAAAAATTTCATTCAATTCTGAAATTAATTCAGCAGGATGAAGTGTAGCAGAAATACTTGTAAAGCCAGTAATATCTGAAAAGAACACTGTAACATCTTCAAAGTTTTCGGGGGCTGAGTTTCCTTTCTCTTTTAGTTCTTTAACTACTTTTGATGGTAATATATTAAGTAACAACTCTTCAGACCTTGTCTTTTCATCTGAAATGATTTTATTATCTTTCTTCTTTTGCTGTAAGCTCAGCACGACAATAATAGTCAGCAATGTCAACATTCCTGTGCCTATTAACAGAGCAATGTTTATTATTCTTTGCCTGTTTTCATTGGCTTTCAGTACATCAATTTCTGCCTGTTTTTGAATCCTTTCATTTTCAAACCTGATATCTGCTATTTTACTGCTAACTTCATCATTAAAAAGGCTGTCATGGTATTTACTGTGCAAATCCTGATAATAATAAGCTTTTTGAAAGTTTCCTTCATTAGCATATATTTCAGCAAGTGTTTTACATGCATTTTTAATTCTGGGTTTTGCCCCTATCCTAAATGCAAGATTGTAGCTTAAAAGAGCCTTTTCCTTTGCCTGAGCCAATTTATTCTGCTTCAGATATACCACTGCCATTCTGTTAAAAATATCCGAGTGTACATCAATGTCTTCCGATAAATCAATCAGTTCCAGTGAAAGATGGTAGTATTCAAGTGCTTTTTCTGGTTCATTCATTTCAAAATATGCATCACCAAGATATTTCGAACATATTCCCTGCCCTTTTCTATCATTCAGTAATTTGCGATTTTGATATGACCTCATCAGCATTTCAATTGCTTTTTCATTTTGAGCTGTCATCTGATATGCCCGGCCAAGATTGAGAAACAAATATCCATGAACCGTTTTATCTGAAGTTTTATTTAAGAGATTTAATGCCTGACTCAATGTTTTCAGCGCATCTTCTCCTTTTCCCTGATAAATATATAGATTCCCAATGTTGATCAGGGCATATACTTCCTGCTCAATATTTTTAAATTCCCTTGCTTTTTGAAGATGATAGTTGAAATAACGGAATGATTCATAATAATTTCCCAGATTCCTGTAAGAAACCCCTGTAAAGCTGATTGCCCTGAGCAGTTCGTTTGAATCATTTAATTTCGAGGCAAGTTCAATTGCTTTTTCTCCTAATGATACTGAAAATTCCGGACTTTTATTCCTATACTTCCAGCTGAAGTCATTTAAATTTCTACATTTTTCTTTCAAGTCGGAAATGGAATTAATGATATTCCAGACAGAATCTACCTCTGTTGAATAAGAGTGAACAACTGAAAGAGAAAACGAAATCAAGATAACAATTATCCTACTTTTTTTTGCAAAAGATCTTAAACCAGCTAAAAACAAGTGATAACTTTATTCTCTATTTCAAAAAAAAGATGATTCAAATTTATTTTTTAGATTGAATAATTTTATTCAGTGCAATAACTTCTCGTTCTGCATTAGAATGATACTCATCAGTTTCAATGTCATAAGTATAATACCAGGTAACTTTGAATGAATCACCGCTCATTTTTATTTTAAATTCATGTTGTCCGTCAGAATAAGTATTCAGGTTAGATGAAACAATGTCTTTATAAAAAAACTGTTTGGTCTTTTCTGAATTAATATTACACTCTAAATGATTAAAATCAATGGAAGCATAATGAATACTATCTTCTGTATGGAAAAACAGATTTATTCCGCTACTGGGGTAACGCTCTTGTCCGTCATTTCCAATTCTGTAATCTTCTCCAATTGGAAAAGTTAAGGCAAAAGTAGTCGTCAAAAGCTCATCTTTGTCAATATTATACCTGTCAAAAGATTTTTCGATAGTAGAATGAATGTCCTGCATGATCCAGTCATCAACTTCATTATCCTGAGGTCGTGAGCGAAAAATCCTCAATTCAGAATTATAGTTAAGAATACATCTAACAATATTAACAATAGCTGCAATAATAAGAGCAATGGCAATTAAAGACCATATCAGCATACGTTTTTTTCTGGTAACAGGATTGTACAGTTCATCCAAAGTGACAGACTCGACAGCCTTTCGCTCTATTTCTTTATTCATCTCTTCTGTAAATTGCCAATTTTTATTCGTGGCATTTTCACGGAATAATTTACTTTTCATCACACTTACAGAGTCTTCTATTCTATTATTCCTGTAATTTTGCTGCCATTTCTCTGTTTTTGGATAGGTAGCAATTTTAAATGCAATAAAAGCCGCTACTATACAAAAAATCGTTACTTTGATAATATTGCCAATTGGAAAATCGGGTTTGTAAGAGTAAAAATATCTCCACATTTTTATGTTTCTATCAAGTTCCATATAATAAATTTAATTTAGTTAACTATTACTTTTAATTCTTGCAGTCAATGATTCATCTTTAATCGGACAATTTTCAAGAAGGATATTAATTTCTTCAAGCTCATAATCAGAAGTTTTAGCCATATTCATTAGGTCATTGAAGCTCAATCCCTGATATTTCAAAAAATTGGCTTCATAAAAATCCTTTCTTAACATAGCTGCATAATAATAATATTTAGCCTTATCGTCCAACTGAATGGCAGAATAAAGATATTCTTCAATTTGCTTGACTTCTTTTATCTGAAGCTTCCTTGGTTTTTGCCCTTTTAATAATGCCAGAGCATAGTAATACAATAAATCGGGATTTTCCGGCATTTGTTTAATAGCGTTTCTGAAATTTTCAATTGCCTGATCATATAACTTCAGATTCATATAAAACAGCCCTACTGAATACAATGCCTGTGCATCTTCGGGATTTTCTTTTAACTTTTCCTTGTAAAATCTGGCATACTTATTCGATAATTTCGGGTCAAGGATAAAAGGATTGGTTTCTGTTTTAACAATGTTGACACTATGACAATACTCACATTCAAGTATTGAAGGTTCAAGCGGTGCTCCGCACGCCTGACACTTTAAAATTTGTACAGTTGCCATTGAATAAAAATTTTATTTTCTGAATAAATTTTTCTGACTATCGGTATAATCGCAACAATCTGTTATAAAGTTTTTCAATTTGTTAAGTTCATTTTCAGGATTTTCATCCGTTTCAATCTGATTGATAATAGTTTCTAAATCACCCAGCCATTGATTCATTTTGTTAATAAACAAAGGGTTTCGTTCCATCATATTAGGAGGTATTGATCCGAGCCTGTTAATGAGTTTTTCAATCACACTCCTGTTGTTTGACTCTGTTTTGATATTCAGGTTTTTATCCCCTGCAATGCGAATAAACCTTTTTTCAAGCAGTACAAATTCTTCCAAAGGAATAGACAGCGAAAAACGATTTTCTTTTAATTTATCTTCTGATTCACCCTGAATCCGATCAAGCTTAAGCACAAAACCTGCTGAGATAAATGTAATCACTGATAATACAAGTAAAACGGCAACATAAAATTTTTTCGAAATCAGGTGATCGATGGCTAAATTGTAAACCAATACAATGATGACAGATAAAATAATGTAAGTGATCATCAGGAAACCCCATACAGGATAGCTTGCCGGACGAATCTTGAAGTTTGATAATGCCAGTATTTGAGTAAAGGCAAAATATCCAAAAAATATAAACTCAAGAAAACAAATATAAATCAGGTTGAAAAAAAATAGTTTGTTCCTTTTTTCCGGATCTGATAAAAAGAAGAACAGGAAAATAGTAGTTGCCAGAACAACAATAAATAAAACTGTTGTTATCCATGGAAAACTTGATTTTTTCATATCAAAAGCTTAAATTGATTGACAAATATTTAATTAATTGGAGGAGGAGGTGGTGGTGGTGGGGCAACTGGCTGAAATAATGTTTGAAGATCAGGTTGATCAATAGCTTTTGACCACTGAGGCATTCCCTGTTTCCAGACTAATGTTTCCCCTGTAAGTTGTCCCTGTTTGACGAAATCAGTAAGTTGCTGAATATTGAAAGGTCCTAACTGCTGATTATTTACAAAAATATAATACATGATGACCGGAGGAGGTGGTGGAACAGTAGGCTGTTGTTGGTTTTGAATGCCCATATTCATCTGTCCACCCATGGCTCCCATCATATTTCCCATAGCGCCCCCAATACCGAATCCCATTCCAAGTCCCATTCCTGCCCCCATCACATTACCTGCACTCCCTTCATTACCTGCTGCTGTCTCCATCACGTCAAAACTGCGTTCCTGCTGATAGGTGTATCCTTCAATATCACGTTGCTGTTTATTCGACATTGCCTGACGTACCTGAGCAGCACTGATTGCCATCTGCTCTTTTATTTTGACAATACCAGGATCATCCTCACTGTAGTTTATCGAGTCAACGTAAAAATTCGTTATTTCAACTCCATATCGGTCAAACTCATCACGAATTCTGGATTGAATATTTTGAGAAATTTCACTAATACGTGCAGGTAACCTTAAAATCGATAACTGCATCTGATCGATATATTTTCCAATGGTATCCTGTACTTTATTCAGTATTTCGGAAATAAAATCACTAATTACTTCATCCGTTGTCTTGAGATGTTTAGTGCCTACAATTTCTTTCATAAACCGTCCAGAATCATTGATACGGATACCAAATTGCCCAAAAGCACCAACAGGAACAGGAATTCCATATACAGGATCCATCAGTTCAAATCTTGCCTTTGTTCCCCATTTCAGGTTCCTTTTAACAGTCTTATTAATAAACCATACTTCCGCAGTAAATGGCGTATTTCCTCCAAAAGGTAAGTTAATTAGTTTTTGAAGAATCGGAATATTTGACGATGATAGTGTATGTGTTCCCGGACCAAGAATATCACAAACTGTACCTCCTTTATAAAAAATCGCTTCCTGACTTTCATTAACAATCAGCTGAGCACCAATTGAGAGATTCTCATAAGGAAACTTCCAAACCAACTCATCTTCCAGACCGTTATATTTAATACGGTCTATCATTCCACTCCTGTCATCCCCCTGCCCATCATACGTCTGTCCGTCTGATCTGTTTTTATTGAATATTCCCATTTCTAAAATTTTATATATTTAACACCATATTTTGCATACATTGCCCTCGTGTAGGGTTTCTTTTCAATCGGTATTGTACAAAAAAGTGTAATTTCCCTGATATTTTTAAGCTCTTCAGGAAGTGTTTTCACCTGATTCCCTGCAAATTCAAAAAGTTTAATGGTTTTTGTTTGACCCGGTTTAATTTCCAAATCCCGAATTTCGTAATTTCTGTTAAGTTGAATGCTTGCATCTTCATAGGAAAATGTATCATTATTGATGATTACCAGACTTTCACCCATCACGGATATTTCAGCTTTCAAATCAACGGTAGGTGTTTTATATATTTCCTTTTTGCAAGAAACCATCAAAAGCAAGATTGAAAAAAATAATAAAAACAGGGGCTTTTTTAAAATCATAAAACTGCGCATAATTGATTTTTTAGTAATGTTTAGTAATTTAATTTTCGGCAAAAATAATCTTGATTTAATAATGTACAAAATATTTTAAAATTTTTTTACTATCTTTACTAAATCTAAATTATTATTCAGAAAATCTCTTGTTAGATATTGGACAATATAACATGAATTCCAAATTAAATGGCATATCAATCATTTTTATCAGCCATACCTCACCATCAAAACTGCCTCGCAACGGCAGGGAATTCCGCAAAGCGGACAGCTGAATCTTCTTTCCAGACTTGATTCACGCCAATAATCCGGGAGGGTAAGTTTTTGATTAAATCCTTCCTTTTCAAGAATTTTTATCATGATATTGGACTCATTTTTCCAAACAAGGGAAAAAATACAATCAACTTGTGCTTCAATCTGCCGGTGACTAAACCTGACTAAGGCCTTGCCTGTTCCATGGTTTCTGAACTCTTTCCTGACTACGGTATGTTTGCGGTAACATACCTGCTTCACATCTCTTTCGGAAAGGATGGTATCGTAAATGTCAAAATTAAATGCCGTTTTTAATTCACTGACATCAAAAATTTCCAGAAGTGTATAACCAACTACCATACTGTTTTTCAAGGCAATAAAGCAGATGTGATTGTTATTTTTAAGGCAGCGGTCAAATTCTGTTTCAGAAACATACCCCTGCCCTAAGGCTTCGGCTGAAATATCTAACAACTCAACCTTATATTCTGGCCTGTATTTCAGTATATCTGTCAATGATTGAAAAATGTAAAATGCCGGATTCAGGGCAAAAATATGCAAACTCATCTGACTTTTTTTACCATATTAATTTCACAATGAGTCTGAAAGTTTCATCAGTGCCGGCATACATTAAAAATTAAATACGACTTCCCTCTCACAATAAAGATCAAAAAGTCCGGTTCTCAGAAAGAAATGATAAACCACAATAAATGTCAAAATTTCATTCTTCAGATATTACTAAACACTGCATGTTTCTTTCGGTTCTGTTGTGAGACAGAAAAATTCTCATCTGAGAAGAATTTTTTTTGTAAGAAGTTTAAAAACATTATCATTGTCGAATGAAACGAAAGGTCAAATCTTAAAAAAATCAAAGAAATGAGAAAGTTTACACATTTGTTTTTTACTGTGTTGATGGTGATGTACATCAACGCAGCAATCAGTGCCAATGCACTTGAAATCACAGCTATTTTATCTCCCGTACAAGGCACCCAGATTGTTATAGGCCAATCCACACAGTTTGAACTTGAGCTGACAAACAATCATACCATTACTTTTACCACTCAGGATACAGGTTTGCTCGTTTTGGGCTTTTTCAATGGTTCAAGTATTACTAATTTACAGGCTATTGGTGGTTATATCCCTCAATCAGATTTATTGCCAGGCGGAAAAACAACTATTACTTTTAACCTCACCTTTAATGGAATGTCTCCCGGGAACTATGCCCCTGCATTCGGTATTGTCTGGAGAAAAAATCCCAACCCGACTTCTGCCACTTTCCAATACAGGGTTTATCAGTTTGTCAACAGTTCCGGATTAGCCGAAAGGTTTTCAAAAATGAAAGATCTGTACTACAGCAACGGAAAAATCTATCTCAACATTGAAAACAAAGGCAATCAGCAAGTAATGGTCAACATTCTGAACCTAAACGGACAGCTTGTCAAATTTGAAAAATTCCAGCTGAACAATCAGGGAATTTCCAGCCAAAGCATTGATGTCGCCAACCTGCCAAAGGGAGTTTACATCGTCAGCCTCAACATTGAAGGAAACCTGACTACCCGTAAGGTTTACATCGATTAATAAACAATCAACAAAACAAAAGAGCCTGATCATCCCTGATGGTCAGGTTTTTTTATACCCTACCCTCATCAATAAAGAAAGCAGTTTACCTTTGCAGTAAGATAAATATTTGAGGAAAATAAAAATTCAGCCTTTTTTCATGGAAATCAGTAAACATTACAACCCGGGGCAGATTGAAGAAAAATGGTATCGCTACTGGCTCGAACACAAACTTTTCAAGTCGGAACCTGATGAACGGGAACCCTATACAATAGTTATTCCCCCACCCAACGTAACAGGCGTATTACACATGGGACACATGCTCAACAACACCATACAGGATGTATTGGTCAGGCGTGCCCGTATGCTCGGAAAAAATGCCTGCTGGCTTCCCGGCACCGACCATGCTTCTATTGCAACTGAATCGAAAGTTGTGGCCATGCTTCGCGAAAGAGGCATCAGCAAATCTGACATTTCAAGGGAAGATTTTCTGAAATACGCATGGGAATGGAAAGAAAAACATGGTGGAATTATTCTGGAACAATTGAAAAAACTCGGTTGTTCCTGCGACTGGGACAGAACTGCCTTTACGATGGACGACAACCTGAGCCGAAGTGTCATTCGTGTTTTCATTCATTTATACCGTAAAGGATTGATTTACAGAGGAATCAGAATGATTAACTGGGACCCTCAGGCAAAAACAGCTGTTTCTGACGAAGAAGTAAATTATAAAGAGGTAAATTCCAGACTTTATTATGTGAAATACAGAATTGCCGGCACGGAAGAATATCTGACAGTGGCTACCACCCGTCCCGAAACCATACTGGGCGATACTGCCGTTTGCGTCAATCCGGCTGATGAAAGATATAAGCACCTGAAAAACAGCCATGTGATAGTACCTATGGTCAACAGAACAGTCCCTGTTATTTTTGATGATTATGTTGATATGGAATTCGGAACGGGTGCCTTAAAAATTACCCCTGCCCACGATATAAACGATTATCAGATAGGGCTCAAGTATCATCTGCCTGTAATTGACATTTTCAATGATGACGGAACCATCAGCCCTGCAGGTGAATTATTTATAGGTATTGACCGTTTTGAAGCCAGAAAACTTGCAGAAGAAAAGCTGAAAGAAGAAAATGCACTGGTTAAAATTGAAAATTATACGAATAAAGTCGGTTTTTCGGAACGGACAGATGCAGTAATCGAACCACGTATCTCCACACAGTGGTTTATGAAAATGAAGGAACTGGCATTGCCTGCCATTGAAAATGTCATAAACAACAACATCAGGTTTCATCCCTCCAAGTTCAAAAATATCTATCGCCACTGGATGGAGAATGTTACCGACTGGTGTATATCGCGACAGTTATGGTGGGGACATCGCATTCCCGCCTGGTATTCCCCTGATGGGAGTTTTGAAGTGGCTGAAAATCAGGAAGAAGCATGGCAATTAATGAAACAGAAAAATCCGGCCATCTCTTTCGGGCCAAATGATTTGAAACAGGATGAGGATGTATTGGACACCTGGTTTTCCTCATGGCTCTGGCCGATATCAACCTTCAACGGCATACTTGAACCCGACAATAAGGATATAAACTATTATTATCCGACAGATGATCTGGTAACGGCACCCGACATTATCTTTTTCTGGGTGGCCAGAATGATCATGGCCGGTTATGAGTTCAGGGGTGAAAAACCTTTTAAAAATGTTTATTTTACAGGTACCGTCCGCGACAAGTTAAGACGCAAGATGTCGAAATCACTTGGTAATTCTCCTGAACCCTTAGAGTTGATAGAGAAATATGGTGCAGATGGGGTCAGGGTGGGCATGCTCCTTTCCTCCCCTGCCGGGAACGACCTTCTTTTTGATGAATCCTTGTGTGAACAGGGAAGAAATTTTAACAACAAGATCTGGAATGCCTATCGTCTGATTAAAAGCTGGCAGTCAGACACCGGAATACAACAATCCGAATCGAACAAACTGATTGTTAAATGGTTCGATACTTTGCTCAACAGGGAAATAAACAGCATTAATGAGCATTTCAGTAAATACCGTATTTCAGATGCACTCATGTCGCTTTACAAACTGACATGGGACGATTTCTGCAGTTGGTACCTTGAACTTATCAAGCCACAATCCTCCAGATCAATTGATCCGCTTACCTATCAGGCCACTATAACGTTTCTTGATAAAATTCTCCGGCTCCTTCATCCTTTTATACCTTTTATCACTGAAGAATTGTGGCATGGTATTCATACTGAAAACAATGAAAAATCCATCATGTATTCAGAATGGCCAAAAGCATCGGATTCAGACCTTCCATTAATTCAGCAGTTTGAGCAGTTAAAACAACTGATCACCGATATACGCGACTTTAAAAAAACCAAAAATATCCCTCAAACCACAGGTATTGACCTTGCTGTTGCCGGAAAAGACAGCCTTGGAGAACTGATGAACGGCATTGTAGTAAAAATGTGTAAACTGGGCAGTATTTCCATCCTTGAAAAAAGCAATCACGTTTACCCTTCATTCTTTTCAGGAAAAGCAGAATATTTTGTCCTTTCTCAACTGAATGTTGACTACGAAAATGAAAAAGAACAGATCATGAAGGAACTTGAGTATTATCAGGGATTTTTGAAAAATGTAGAAGCAAAACTCAACAACACAAAATTTATGGAGAAAGCCCCTGAACAGGTCGTAACACTTGAAAAGAAAAAGCAACAGGATGCACTCGAAAAAATTAATATGCTCAAAGAAAAACTAAAGAAAATCAAATAGTTTCAATGGATAAAATCATTATTATCGATTTTGGCTCCCAGTACACACAGCTCATTGCCCGTAAAGTCAGGGAACTAAATGTCTATTCTGAAATACATCCCTATCATCACCTTCCTGAATCTGATGCAGATGTCAGGGGCTACATTTTAAGCGGAAGTCCATACTCCACGCTGGAACAGAATGCCCCCACAATTGATATTCAGAAATATTGCAAGAATCTTCCGGTTCTCGGGTTATGCTACGGTGCCCAGCTGATGGTCATCCGACATGGCGGGCAGGTTGTCAGATCACATATTCGAGAATATGGCAGAGCAAGGCTTATTCCATTGAAAAACAATAGTTTATTATTTCAAGATATTACTGAATCACAAATCTGGATGTCGCACAGCGATACCATTCTTCAGCTACCCGGACAATTTGAACTTACGGCCAGAACAGAGGATATACCCATAGCCGCCTTTGAATCCAAAAGTTTGAATTACTACGGCCTGCAGTTTCATCCTGAAGTTTACCATACCGTACAGGGAAAACAAATTCTTGAAAACTTTCTCAAAAACATTTGCCATTGCCAACAAGACTGGACACCAGCACATTTCATCACCCAAACCATTGGCGAATTGCGTGAGAAACTCAATAACGACAAGGTTATCATGGGTTTATCAGGCGGAGTGGATTCGACTGTTGCCGCTACGCTCATTCACCGGGCTATCGGGAAAAACCTGTATTGCATCTTTGTTGACAATGGATTGTTGCGGAAAAATGAATTTGAAGAAGTATTAAAAACATACCAGCAACTTGATCTTCAGGTTATTGGGGTGGATGCTAAGCAAAAATTTTATCAGGCACTAAAAGGAATTTCAGATCCTGAAGGAAAAAGAAAAGCCATCGGCAAAACGTTTATTGAAGTTTTTGAGGAAGAAGCAGGAAAGATTAAAGACGCTCATTGGCTCGGACAGGGAACGATTTATCCCGATGTCATCGAGTCGGCAGGAAGTACAGGGCCGGCAGCCGTCATCAAATCGCACCACAACGTAGGTGGACTTCCCGAGAAAATGAACCTGAAAATAATTGAGCCGTTGCGACTGCTTTTCAAGGACGAAGTCAGGCTGACCGCCAGAGAGCTTGGCATTCCTGAAAAACTATGGAAAAGGCATCCATTCCCCGGACCAGGTCTTGGAATTCGTATTCTGGGCGAAATCAGTCCCGAAAAAATATCCATTCTTCAGGAAGCCGATAAAATCTACATTGATGAGTTGATAGAGAGCGGCTTATATGACAAAATCTGGCAGGCGGGTACTATCTTGTTGCCGGTAAAATCGGTAGGCGTCATGGGAGATGAAAGAACATACGAATACACTATTGTCCTCAGGGCAGTACAATCAACAGACGGTATGACAGCCGACTGGTATCCGCTGCCTTATGATTTTTTGGCTGAAGTTTCGAACAAAATAATAAATACGGTCAGAGGTGTTAACAGGGTTGTTTACGACATCAGCTCAAAGCCTCCGGCCACAATTGAATGGGAATGAAATGAAAAAAAATCTGATTCTCTGCTCATTTATCATTATTGCACTGACCGGAGTTAATGCAAATGAGAGATACTTTGATTATATCCTGAATAGTCCTGATTATTTTCAGGCTGATGATTCGCTCTATCCAATGGTCAAAAAACAGACCTATCATATTGTTCTTGCTTTCCCTTATGAGCTGGGGCAAATTTTCAATGAAGATTACAGACAAAGTACTTTCTCCAGAACTTCTCTCGATTTTTACCAGGGGATGATATGTGCAGCCGAAAACTTCAACAATAATTCACTACCATTTACACTTAACATTCATGTGGTGGATATACCCGCTGAAGATAAACTGACTGAAGCAAATATTTCAGCAATACGTCAGTATGAGCCCGATCTGATAATTTGCCATTTGAGTAATTACAATTCTGATGATTTCCTCAAATTAAGCACTTCATTAAAATCAACCCTGATATCACCTTTCTATGCCGATGAAAATCAATTACAGAACAATCCCTGGTTTATTACACTTAAAAGCTCAGAAAAGATAACAAAATCAATCATTTCAAAGTTTATTTACAAAAATTACTCTTCTAAAAATCTGATTTTATTATGCCATTCCGCACCACAACTGGACGAATTCACCATGATAATAAAAAAATCCGGGACTGTTTCAAAACTTAAAAACTTCAGTGGATATGTCGTTACTGCTTCCAACTGGAGTTCCACGGAATATACTACATTGCTTGAAGATTCCAACCTGATTGTTACAGATATACAAAACGACATGGTGGCCATTAATTCAATACTGTCAAATCTTACCCGTCAAAACGGGAATCATTCACAACTGATGGCACCATATAGCTGGCTGAACTATCCTGCTGTTGACCTCAATTTTCTGGATTTGTTAAACACTATTTTCTATACAGAGCCAGTGATAAACTATGCTGACAGTACAAACGCTGACTTTATATTGACTTACAGGGAAAAGTTCAATGCCGAACCGGGAGAATTTTCATTTCGTGGTTTTAAAATACTTACCTACCTGATTCGCTCACTTGAACAGGAAGGGAAATACATCCAGCGAAACAGTTCAAATGAAATGATCCCTTTAATAAAGGACGCAGGAGATAAAGGGTTTCAAAACAACAGGCTCGACTTTTACCAGATTAATGAGCATCAACTCATCTGGATTGGATCGGAAAAAGATTAGAAAATGAAAAGGGATGGCAGAAATGCCATCCCCAACTGGAAACTAATTAAGTGAAGTGATATGAGTTATCTTATTAACGTAATTCCTTTACTAAAATTGTATTTTTTACCGTCAAGGCCGGTAACCGTAACTTTTACGATATAGACACCTGCCGGCATTAAATCATTAGATGCAAATCTGCTGCCATTCCATCCATGGGTAGCATAATCGGATGATTCATAGAGCAATTCTCCGCTTCTCGAAACAATCTGAATCAGAAAGCTTTCGAAACCTGTTGCCACAACCCTGAACACGTTGTTTTCAGAAGGCCCTTGTCCGTCAGGACTAAATGCTGTCGGGATAAAGACATCTGTTCCGCCAAGAACAATAACCTTTTTGCTGGCAGTGGATGTGCAACCGAATTCATTTACAGCAGTCAGGATAATCTCGTAAATGCCGGTATCTGAAAAACTATATACAGGATTCTTTACGTTTGAATGGCCAAAATTATCCCCAAACTTCCATGAATACTTGGTCTTTGATGTGGTAAACCTGGTCAGATTGGTAAAAGAAATCCGGGAATCTTTCAAAGATGTAATCTCGGGATCAGCCTTAAACTCAGCCTTAGGAGTCAGGTTGACAGTGATATAGTTGTTTTTAGCCAATTCATTTTTAACATCCTCATTGCTCCAGACAGTCAGTTTCACTGTAAAAACTCCATATCTGGTATATTCGTGGACAGGATTCTGCAGATTCGAAGTGGAGCCATCACCAAAATCCCACAGATAACGGACAATCTGACCATCTTTAACTTTACTTGAATCAACAAACCTGACTGTTAAAGGCACACAACCCTTGGTCACCATACTTCCAAAACTGACTACCGGTATCTCAGCAGAGCGATAGGTTTTGACTTCATTTTTATCAACAACCTGATTATCAGTCTTTTCAGTTTTATCAATTACATAATTCTTATTGTCAGCCTTAGAAATTTTTTCAGCCTTCCTATTATCGTCTGAAACATTGTTGTTAAAAACAGACCCCTTCGTATCAACAGCTTCTTCACTTGTTTTCAGGCCATCACCTTTATCGGAAAATACAATTTCTTTTTTACTGCTGTTATTTCCTTTATCCTTTTGATTTTCTGTTTTCAATGACTGGTCGGCAAAAAATATCCATGTCAATAAACCAAGAATGGCAATTCCGGCTGAAATAAACAAAGATGTCCTGATAAGAGGTGAGAGCTTCCCTCCGGTCAGGTGATGCTGGTGCTGAAGCTTTGCAATCCTTTCCTTCAGATCAACACTTGCATTTTCTTCAACTACCCTGCAAGCTGTCTGATAAAGCTGAAATTCCTTGCTCAGCTCAGGATTTTCTGAAAGCATTTTTTCGAAGGAAGACAATTCCTCCCCCTTCAGTTTCCCTTCCAGATAATTGTCGAATAAATCTATAATATGCTCGTTTAATTCAAACATTTTTCAAGTTCAGTTTTAAGGTTGGGGTCATTTTCAAGTAGTTCCATTAATTTTTTTATGCATCTGAATTTCTTTTGTTTGGCTATCCCTTCATTTGACAAGCCCAGTTTTTCAGCAATGTTTGAATGAGACATTTTGTCGAAATAATAAAGTTTTAATATTTCCTGGCATTTGGTATCAAGTTTTTCTATCAAACAAGTTATCGCGTGGGTAAGATTAGGTTTTTCCTGCCATACAGCTGTTGGCTGAGTAACTTCCATCCCGCTTAAATCTTCAAAAAGAACCATTCTTTTGCTTTTCTGCAAATATTTTATCCACCTGAACCTTGCAATAGAATATAAATAGGTACTTAAACGTGATTCACCTCTGAAAACCCCGCTTCTGATATTTTTAAAAAGCACGACCATGGTATCCTGAAAAACATCTTCAGCCTCCCGCTTATAGCCACTGTTCAATCTGATCATTGAATAAATCATGTCAAAGTACTTTTTGTAAAGTAATATAAATCCTTTGTTCTGGTCATCTTCCCGGTTGCTTCTGAGTAATTCAAGTATCTGTATGTCGTTGTTCGGTTCATCATTCATACCATTAAATTGCTTCATTAGTATCTGATAGTATCAAAAAGTTACTCAAATTTATAAAAAAAATTTTTTTTCCCTTAGAAAGTGTCGCAATTGTTATATTTCTGAGATTTTGTTTATATGCAATATTCTAACTTTGCTGCAAAAACAGAAAGTAAAATTATTCAGAAAGACAGTGATAAAAACCAGCGATAAAAATATTTTTCAGAAGCATGTAACTTTTCCGAAAATAAAGTACTAATGAAGGTTTCAAAACAAAACTTAACATCAATCAACATGAATAAGATTTTAAGAAAATTTGGGTTTTTGGGGTTATTTCTTCTGATTTTTTCAAATCTGCCCCTGCAGGCCTCCCACATGATGGGGTCTGATATTACCTGGACCTGCGTAGGTAAAGACAGTTTTATGATAAAACTTGTTATTTACCGCGACTGTAACGGGGTTCCACTCGGTACACCAAGTATTCCGATTAAATGTGCCTCAACTGGAATCACCATCACTACAGTTTCCATTTCAAAGCCACCTCCGGTAGATATTACCCCAACCTGCGGATCAAGTTGTACCAGATGTCAGTCATCAGGCTGTTCCTTCCCTTATGGTATTGAACAATATACATTTACCAAGCTGGTTGTATTTAACACCACCTGTTGCGACCTGATTGTTTCTTATCAGGAATGTTGCCGAAACGGAACCATTACTACCGGTGCGGCTAACGCCAACTATTATATCGATGCGAAGATGAACCGCTGCCAGAACCCCTGTGATAACTCACCAAGATTTACCAATCCGCCCATTGCCATCATTTGTGTGGGTCAGGACTTCATTTTTAACCACGGTGTGATCGATATAGATATCGACTCCAACGGTGGACTGATCGACTCATTAAGCTATGAATGGACACAGCCGTTGACTGGTGCAGGAAGTTATACTACATGGACTTCTCCATATTCATACGACAAGCCGGTATTTTTCTGGGGATTTCCCAATGCCAACCTGCCTTCCCCAC